>JACCDW010907203.1_pt1 | contig 10632 bp, 11 predicted proteins | sample 7449781 | NCBI WGS metagenome assembly JACCDW01 (sample SAMN15323449, study PRJNA562643) | freshwater metagenome | isolation source: river surface water | place: USA:Blue River Watershed | collected 2017-08-18
AGTGATCAATTTTATCGTCAATCTGGTGATACTTTAGATAGAGTTAAAACTCTTTTAGATAAGGTTAATCCTAAATTTGCGGCTAAGACTGCTATTTTCGCTCGTGATAAATTTGGAATGAGAAGTATTACACACGCTTTAGCGGCTGAATTAACTTCAAAACTTGGTGGTCATGAGTGGTCAAAAGACTTCTATGATAAAGTTGTTGTTCGTGTTGATGATATGACTGAGATTATGTCCTACTATCTTGAGAATAAGACAGATAAATCTAAGCCAAAGTTTCCAAATGCTTTGAAGAAAGGATTCGCATCAGCTTTTGATAAGTTTGATAACTATCAAATTGCTAAGTATAAGAATGAAAATAAAGAAGTAAAACTCGTTGATATTGTGAATTTGGTTCATCCAGTTCCTACCACTTCAAATAAAGATGCTCTTTCAAAACTTGTTGCTGGTAATCTGAAGTCTACTGATACTTGGGAGTCTAAACTTTCTAAAGCTGGTCAAGAAGCATCTAATGAAGAAGAATTGACACAATTAAAGTCTGATGCTTGGGGCGAACTTCTTACTACAAGAAAAATTGGTTACTTTGCACTTCTTAGAAACCTAAGAAATATTATTAACCAAGCTCCACAGTTTGTTGGAATTGCTTGTGACCTATTGGTTGATGAAAAAATGATTAAGTCAAGTCGTGTTCTCCCATTCAGATTTGCAACTGCTTATGAAGAGATTTCTAAATTAGGATCTTCCGAAGTTAGAAAAGTTATGACTGCACTACACCAAGCTTTAGATATTTCATCCGTAAATATTCCTAAGTTTGATGGTGAAACATTGGTTGTTCTTGACGTATCAGGATCTATGAGTGGTAAACCATCTGAGATAGCTTCACTTTTTGGAGCTATGTTGGCTAAGGCTAACAACTGTGATGTTATGACATTTGCTACAAGTGCAAGTTATAAGTCTTATAATCCAATGGACTCAATACTTACTATTAGAAATGGTTTCCGTTTCTCTGGTGGTGGTACAAACTTTAAGGATATATTCCTAAAGGCTAATAAGAAATATGACCGTGTTATTATCTTATCAGATATGCAAGGTTGGATGGGTTATACAACACCGGCATCTGAATTTAATCTTTATAAGAAGAAGTTCAATTGTAATCCTTATGTTTACTCTTGGGATTTGGCTGGCCTTGGTACAATGCAACTTCCAGAAAGTAATGTTTTTGCATTAGCTGGATTTTCTGATAAAGTTTTTGATATTATGAAGTGGCTTGAAACAGATAGAAACACACTTTATAAGATGATTGATGAAATAGAAATCTAATAAAAAAAACCCTCAAATGAGGGTTTTTTATTTTCCTAATATTTCATTACAATAGCCATCTTCATAAGCAGATATTGCATCTGATAGTTCTTGTTTATTATAACTTAGTCTACCATCACCATAAGTAGCTATTACTATTATTTCATCATCTGTTGTGAAACCAATAAGTATAATATCATCAATTTCTTGTGCATCGATCAAGTCTCTAGCTTCTTCGATTCCGCTTTTTTCAAGTTTGTTAATAACGTCTTCTATGGCTTTTCTAGCTGGATTATCTTTTTTATTGAATTCTTCTTTTGCTAATCTGTAATCATCCGTTTTAATTTCTTGCTTGAATGCAATTATTTGTGAAAGGGTTCCAAACTCTTGAGTATTATTTCCTGCTCCCCAAAATGGAACTTGATTTATTCTGTTGAAGTTTGTCTCTAAATCCTCACCTTGTTTAAGTCTATCTACACAGTTATTAACTATTTTTATAAATTTAGACTGTTCTTCAATAAAACTAATGTAATCAATAGTGTTTATCGAGTGTTTATATTCTGGATTTTTAATATTTTTTGATATTGTAATGTTATAATGTAATTTTATACCATTCTTGAATTCACTCATATTACAATCTGAATTAAATTCAGAACCTTCGTCTAATAATTCCATGAAATAGTCCTTAATTACCTCATCAGGTATTCTATGTTTATTTTTAACTTCTTCATACTCATTACTTTCGTAGAAGTGTAAAGAACTGGATTCAAAAAATTTATGAAACTTCTTTATCATTTGAACTTTTGATTTTTAATAATCATTTTAGTATGAGTTGAGTGAATTAGTTCAACATTGAAATCTTTTTTAACTTGTTGCTTTAAGAATGGTAATAGAAAATCTTCTTCATAGACAATTTTATAGTCAGATGGTATTTTAGATTTTACTGTTTCTAAAGATACTGGTAGATAGTTTTCATTAACTTCCCTATCCCAATTATCTGTGAATCTATATTTCATTAGATAATGAACAAAAGTTCTATAATTGTCACTAATAGTACCCCATTTTTTTTCAAATGAGTCTAAATAAAATTTATCAGATTTAGATCTTACTTTTCTAACATCATCTTTAAAATGACTAATCTCTTGTTTGTCTATTTCTAAAGACGGAATCATATCTCTAATTGTAATATATCTAAAGTCACCACCGAATACTTGTTCATTCCAAAATTTAGAAATAACATTTGGTCTTGAATATGAATATACCTCGTGAATTACTGAGCTTAAATTTAATAATGGGCTTTTAGATCCACTGGTTAGTCTAACAGCTTCACTCCAATTATTAGTAAATAGACCTTTTTTACCTAATCTTGACTTTGCTTTAGATAACATTGTATCATCTAGGTCATATCCAATTAGTTTAACACCTGGATTTATTTTTGATAACTCTTCTAAAAATGTACCATCTGCACAACCAAAGTCTACAATTACATCAAAATTTAACATCTCAGTGAAGAATAATTTATCCCTCATTGAATAGTTCATGCCATCAATGTATGATTGTAGATTTGATATTGGTTTTTCACCAACTAATTCTTCTAAAAATAATTTCCAATTTAGTATGTTCATAACATATTATATATTATGAAATTATTTCCAAATAGTTGCCAAGTCAATTTTGGCGGTCACATCAATTATTTGTGAGTCTTTTCTAAGAGAATATTTTCCTATTACTGATAGCTTTTTAACTATTTTTCTTACCTCTTTTTGACTCTCTTCATCCATATCAAAGTTAAAAATTTGAATTAAGTTTTCAATTTCATCGAATGTCATATGTGATTTGAAGCCTAAAAAATATAAAAAATCATATGAATAGTGATTATATTTTTCAGATCCAGGAGTTTCAGATTTATGAATTAAAAAATTAGTTAGTGAGTTTTCTACACCAATAGATGGTACTGAGTATTTGTATCCATTAAAATTGAACTCTCTATTTTCTTCATCATATTTTTTAATGATATCATCATCTAATTTACAATAATTAAATGTCGATGATTCAAATTTAATTTGTTCTTCTTTACCAATTGTGTCATTAAAGAAGTTTAGTGTGACTGGTTTATTGTTAGTAAATTTAACAATTTCTAAAAACAGATATACAACATCTATGCTTTTAATGTCGTTGTAAGAATATCCATTAGATAATATAACATTTTTCTCAACAATTTTTTTAAGTCTTGTTACTACAATTCCTAAATCTTCTTTATCGTACTTGTGTTCATACTCTATTATATCTTCTAAATCAGCTTTTTTAATATAAACTTCAAAATCACTCTTGTAGAAAAACCCCTGAGATGGTAATTGAAATGTTTCTATTTTTTTCTGAATATTTAATATTCCTTTTATTATATTGAATAAGCTCATTAATTATTTTTAATTTTCTTGAAGAAGTAAATAAACAGTATCACAAAATTCATTTATTGGAACTTCCTCTACTATATTATAATCTTTTAATTCTATTTTGACTAAATTTTTTTTAATGTCATATTTAGCATCTATTATATAATGTCTTCCTTTATACTCTATATCAAATAGATAGAAGTAATTTCCTTGATGTTGCCAAGTTGCATCAATTTTATATTCTTCTAATTTTCTAAATTGTTCATATAATTTAGATAGTTTATCAGATTCTTCTGAAGAAAGTATTGGAAATACTTTTTCTCTAATCATATTAATAAGTCTTTCAGCTTCTTCATTAGAATCTGAATTCAAGTCCAAATCAAAAGTTAAATTCAAAGAATTTATTTTTTTTTCAATTTCTTTTAGTTTGGATATGATATCCCATTTTGTTGAGTGTAGGTTCTTTTTAATCCAGTCTTTTATATTTAGATCTGATTTGTGTTTACCTTCTGGTTTGTCTAAGTCTAAATCTTGTATCCATCTACCATTTAGGTCTCTCGAACTATTGAAGAAAAAGCTTGTCGATATTTTATAATTCAAATTATCTGATTCAACCTTATTTCTGTTTAATTTTAAGTTTATTCCAAATTTGCTAGAATATTCTCTTAACCAAATCGTTAGTGATTTTTTATTTTCGAAGTCATCAGTTGTTAAGTCAATTACTGATGAATATTCATTATCTTTAATTTCATAGATTTCATCTTCTATTGAATATTCAAATTCAACAATTGATTTTAATTTTTGATAATCATCCGCATTGCAAATTACAAATTCATTTATTGGAAAAAATTGCAAGGCCACACATTTTATATTCTCATCAAATTCTTGAGATAATGTTGAATTTATTCTTGGTGATATATCATCAAATGTTTCTTTATCAACTCTTTGATTAAATGCTACAAGATAACTTCTAAATTCTAAATCACTAGACCATTCACTTCTTTCTAAGTCATGGCAAGTTACTTCGTTATCACTTATTGCAATAACAGACTTATGTACTTGTACGTTTATAGATTCATCTATCTCGGATAAAAATGTATCATTTACTATATCTTTTACAAAATTTAATTCGCTATAGTCTTTAAATTCTAATAGAAGCTTCATGTTGAAGTATATATAATTAAAATTAAATTATTAAGTGTTAATTTTAGATGATTGTTTTAGTTATTTAGAAAAAATTGAAGATAATTCAATTGATTTAATACTAACTGATCCACCTTATGATATATCAAAGAAGTCGGGATTTAGCTCTGGTAAGTTGTCTAAATTTAATCAAATATCAATTGACTTTGGATATTGGGACACAGGAATAGATTTAGATAAATTATTTAAAGAATACTATAGAGTTTTAAGAAAAGGTGGTACCTTGGTTTTATTTTATGATATTTGGAAGTCTGGAATGATTAAAGAGTTTGCTACTAAATATAAATTTAAACAGCCAAGAATTGGTCAGTGGCTTAAAAATAACCCTGTTCCGGTTAACTCAAAAACTAATTACCTTTCTAACTGTTCTGAATATTTTTTCTCTTTTGTGAAAGATAAAAATGCAACTTTTAATTCTGAATATGATAATGGAATTTATAACTTTCCATTGTGTCACGGTAAAGAAAGATTAGAGCACCCTACTCAAAAACCACTTGGTCTTATTAAAAATTTAGTATTGAAACATTCAAAAGAGGGTGATTTAGTATTAGATACATTTAGTGGCACTGGTACAACGGCTATTGCTTGTATACAGACTGATAGAAAATATATTTGTATAGAGAGAGATGAGAAATATCATCAATTGTCAAAATTGAGAATAGATTCTTTAAAACAAACAAATATTGAAGAGATATAAAAATAAAAAATTTATTATGCCCTTTGTTGTAAAAAACTCACAATTATCAAATGATGTAATTCAATCGTTAAATTTTTTATTAGAACAAGATATTAATGCATCTATTGCCTTTAAACTTCTTAGAATAATCAAAAATTTATCTTCTATTATTGAGGATAAAATTGAATTGGAGAAAAAGCTAATTGAAAAATGGTCTCAAAAAGATGAGAATGGTCAAATTAAAAAAGCTAAAGATGATGATGGTAATATTATAGAAGATGCTGTTTTGTTAACAGATATTGATGGATTTAGTAAAGACATGTCAGATCTTTTAAATACTGAGAATCAAATTCCATATGATAAAATAAAATTTGAAGATTTAGATCTTAAAACTGTAAAACTTAAAGATTTGATTAAAATTGAATTTTTATTTGACGTAGAATAATCATTTGAGCCTTAAAAATTTTATATATACATATAAAATTTATATCTTTTAATGCCGTATACAGTTGCTACTTATAGTATAAATGTTGGAACAAGTCAGGAATCTCAAAGTAAAACATCAATTACGGATGTATTGTCAATTCTTCTTGATAATACCTCAAAAGAAATTACACCTAGAGATGTAAGAGATGCTATTTTTTCATCTTGGGAAAGCTCAGTTATAAGATATAGTTCAAATGGTACATATCCATATATTGGAATCGATAGAAATGATGTAAAAGATGTAAAACTTTTCTTAGGTAAGAAGACACATTCGAGTTCACTTATAATGAGTGATGATTTGATTACCGGTGATACAGATATATTCTTTTATAATTTAAAATCTGATTCTGCGGTTACTCAGGATTTAAAAATTGGATTTTTAGCTGGTGCATCACAATCGATGTACTATACCGCTCCTTATTTAAAATCCTCATATGTTTCATCAAATGGTGGATACTTATCATTAGATTTAGTTAATCCAGCTACTTACGGTACAATTGGCATACAAAGTGGATCATCTGCTAGTATATCTATAAATAATTTAATTTGGCCAAGTAGTAATTATATAACTAATTTAACTAGTAATCCATCTTATGCATCTGCCTCAATAGCTACAGATCTTTTTTTAGCTGTTAGATCTGGTGGTAATATTGAGCTTATAACTTTCGCTTCCGGTGGTAGTTCATTGGGTAGTTCACTTAGTCCAACTACAATACTTGGTAGTTCAGTTACTGTTAATGGAAACTCATTGGAATATAGTAATTTAACACCTACTGTGGCAACATTTGGTGGAATTGCAATCGGATCGACATTTAGTAATGTTGCTTTAATTGATATGATATCGGCGATGTTATATCCATATTTAGAACCACTCTCTACATTAACTATTGATAGTGTGAATTATGGAAGTGGAGCTGTTCCATTATCATATAATAATACTGTTGAAAGAAAAGAATCACCAAGCGGATCAGCTGCTATAACTATAAATTATAGTTTTACACGCACAAAAAGAACTTATCCTATAACTAGTACTAATTTTCTATTAAAAAGAGAACTTTCATCATTTTCACCTAGTGGTGGTTGGCCTACATTACCTACTCTATCAGGTTCAGGATTGGTTACTCAGACATACACTGGATACTCTGTTGGTGTAAATGGTAGTGGTATTGCTGGTGGTAGTATAACAGATAGAAATGTTTTTACATTTTCTTGTAGTGTAGGTGATGGTACTGCATCATTTACAGCTTCTACGTTTTTTGAAGTTGTTTATCCATATTTTTATGGATTCTCTACTACTGCTTCTGTCAGCATTTTGGGTATTAGTGTTAATCAGCTTGGAAGTGACTACAGCTCAGGTTATATAGTAAAAAGAATTGATAAAAAAACAAATCAAGTATTATCTGTTAATTCATATGCTCTACCAAGTGATCAAGGGTATTTACACTTTATGTACCCTGCTTCATATGGTACTCTATCGAGTATACAAGATGGTAATGACTTTGTAGAGCACGCTTATGGATCTTCTGGAATTTGGACTTTTTCTACGGTTGGTATAACACATCCGAACGGTACAACATATTGGTCAGGTGTTTTTTATTATATCTATAGAAAAACTATACTAACTTCTATACCACCGTCACAAAATTATAAATTTAATTTCTAAATATGGCTATTAATATATCAGATCAATTTAATGTAAACTTAGATCTTCCAATAGATTCAAGAATCGTTGCTGCAAATGCCACAGCTAGGGGTAATATTACATTTAAGTATAATGGATTACAAGTATTTGATCTTTCTGATAGAAAAACTTATGTTTGGAATTCATCTACTAATTCTTGGTCGCCTGCTGATGTTAGTGGTACTGGTGACGTTGATAGAGTTTCAAAATGGTCATCATCATCTGGACTTACATCATCTTGTTTATATGTTGGTACTGTTGGTTATGGAAATTCACAAGGTAGAATTGGAATAAATAGTTCTTCACTTCAAGGAACTTTTCAAATAACTCCTCCTGGTGGTGGATCACAACCATTTTTAATTTCAAATGTTTCAAGTAGTAATTTTATAGCCTCTAATTACTATTATAGTGGTACTGATCAAGCTTTTTCACTTACTAATGGTTCTGGTGCTATAAAATTTAGATCGAATGGTGAAGTTTTTATATATGCTAGAAGTTATAATCAATCAGGTTTTTCAGCTGCTGCTTTAGGACTAAGTAGTGATAATATTACAGCATCTGGATTAATTTGTCGATTTGTGCCAGATGGTAATGGGTTCACAGGTTGGGTTGAGTTTACTAGACCTCTAAATATTGGTGGTAATGTTCGAATATCAACAAATGCTACAGTTGGTTCTGCGACCTCTCCTGATTTTACCTTTCAGAGTGATGGTCAAACCGGTATATATCGACCATCTTCGGGAACTATAGGCTTTTCTACAGCTGGAACACAAAAAATGATATTAAATAGTAGTGGCTTATTAATTTCAAGTTCTGGTAACGTGACATCACCTTCTTCTAGATTGCATATTGATGGTGGAAATGGTGTAGCCACATATATGCAGATCACTAATGGAACTACAACAGGTACTGGTGCTAATACTGGTCTTTTAGTTGGTTTATCTAGTACTGGATATCCATATTTTATTTCTAGACCACAAACAACTGAATATCCATCAGGTAATCCAATGTTATTTGCATTTGGTACTAGTGGTGCTATCAGATATAGATTATCACCTCATCAGATATCTATTTATTCGAATCCAAATGGTCAGACTTTTGCAGATGTTAATGGTGGCGCTAATATTACAGGCGGTATTGGTAGTAGAGTAGTTTTAGGATCTAACTCTATTTCTGGGTCTGGAACTCTTACTGTTGGTACATTATTTGTTCCTAATAATTCAATTGTGGCAATTGAGGCAACTTTTGTGACTTATGTTGGTGGTAATTTTCTATCTAGAAAAATATATTCTATGTATTCTGTTGGTAGTGGTGGTACTATTACGGCTCAAAATTCTGGACTTACAACAATTTCAGGATATTCTTCACCTGGTATTTTAGCACAGGCAGCATCACCTTCAACAAATAATATAACAAATGGGGGATCATTTGTTATTACTACAACAAATCAGATAAGAATGACTGTTGGTGTTTCCACATCTGCAAGTTCGGTCGTTTCTTATACAGCTACTATTTGTGATTTTTAAATTTAATTAATTGACTCAAACCACCAATTAAAGTAAACATAGTTATCACCAACTAATGTGTATTGGTCTCCCTCAAATTCAAATATGATTTTGTCATCATATGACTTTAGTATTTCAACTGTTGAGTTTTTTGGCAATTTTAGTAATTTACCTGTTAAATTTGAGTAACATATTATTTCATCTAATAATAATTTAAACTTACCAAATTGTGGCTTCATCCAATTTTTTATTGTCTTAATAATTAGACCTTTTGTCTTAATAATCCATTCTCTTGTTTGTAATAAGTCAAAGTCTTTAAATACTTCTGATTTCAATTCTGGATTATTTAGCAAGTCTGTTATAACTCCCCAATATTCATCATCATCTATTTTAAATGAAAGATAAACATCGTATTTAAATGATGTTGATTTCACAACTCTTATTATTTTAAGATTTGAAATTGACTGATCATCTAGTGCTAATTTAGACTTTAAAGATCTATATCCAGACGTGTTTTGCAGAGACTTTGATAATGTTCCAATTTTAGCTATGGCATTTCTTACTATGTCTTCATGTTTATCAAATGCGTTAATTGATAAAGATGGATCATCAACATGTACAGATGCTTGTACTGAATCTGGATTAAGTCTTTGTAAATTGAATTCTGTAAATTCTAATATTAGATTCTTAGGTCTTTTCATACTTAATATATATTAAAATTAAATGTCATTATATATGAGAATAAAAAAATTTAATGAAAATGAATTACAAAATCTATCATCAGATAGAGTTGAAGATATTATAACAAGTTTAACGGAATTAACTTCTCATATTAATCAAAAAAATGAACTAATAGATTCATTGATTAATGAATTAAATAATTTTAGAAATTCTGATAATTCTAAAAATGATCAAATAGATGATTCTATTTCTAATTTACAATTAGTTAGAAACCATTTTTCAGATTCTGTTGATAAATTAGATAATGTTGTAAATAATATGAAAGATTACAACAAATCTGGTAGGAAATACATATACTAATTAATGAATGAGTTAATTGGTAAAAAGGGTAGCAATTTGGATTCTGGTTATGTATGGGCACCTTACATAGCAACATATGATATTGTATCTTCACCAGGTTTTCATAGTGCATCAATGGCATCCAGATATAAAAATCCTAAAGTAGAAAAGATAAAAAAAATCCTCGAAAAAATCGAGGATTCTAATTTTACTTTAAGTTAGTTAACTTGTATATCGTTTTATAGAAGAGAGCGACTATCTCATCAATTACGTTGTGTAAATGTGTATCTTCTTCTTTAATTGATTTTCTTTCACTTCTTATAAAATCAACTGTTTGTTTTAAATACTCAAGAGATTTCATCTGAC
>JACCDW010758723.1_pt1 | contig 10631 bp, 3 predicted proteins | sample 7449781 | NCBI WGS metagenome assembly JACCDW01 (sample SAMN15323449, study PRJNA562643) | freshwater metagenome | isolation source: river surface water | place: USA:Blue River Watershed | collected 2017-08-18
GTAAGTGTAAAATCACCTTCAGCTCCGATTATATCTTTCCAATAATCGGCATATTCTTTCTTATACTTTTCTATCGAAGCTTTTTCTTCAGTAGAATCTTTTCCTGCTAAAAATCCGTGAGGTGTAACAATAATCTTTCCATCATCAAATCCAAGACCATTGATGTGGTTTTTCATAACAGATACCTTACTTCTAACTGCGAACTTAACAGAACGCTTATCTTTAGTTGCGGTAATCTTTGTTGTGCCAGCCCCTTTTTGGTTTCCAAATAAAAATACCAATGATGAGTTTAACCACACTGATTCACCACCTTTAGCTTTAATCTTTGGTTGTCCAAATGGATTATCAGGAAGTTCAACCCAAGGTTGGTTGATAATGATGAGTGTATTCTCGTATTCGTTATCTGATTTTCTTGAACCTGATATTCTTTGGTTGATACCCATACCAATCTTGTCTGATAGAACAGACGCATTGTGTTGTTTACCACCTTTACCTTCAAAGGTCATTTTACAAGGGACAGAACCAACTGAATCCCAAATGAAACACAAACTGTAATTCAATTCACCTTTCTCTTGTGCATCCAAAAGTTCGTTAATGTAATCTGTGATTTGTTCGATGTAACTAAAGTTATTGTTGAATAGGAAAAATCCATCCCAATCCAATTCACCTGTTTCTTTATCGACAACCTCTTCACATTGGAATCCCATGAGTTTAGCATGTATGAAACTCCACTTTTGTTCTGTAATTATGAATACGGGTAAAATTTCTTTTTTCTGTGCGTCCGCAGCAGCTTTTATAGCCGCGGTTGTTTTACCTGTATCTGAGTGTCCAAGGAACATGTTGATATGTCCAACTGCAGGACCAGGAAGTCCAACTGCATCCAAAAAATCAGGACCCAAGTCCAAAAACCTCTGTGGTTTATACTTTGCAGAAGTGGAATACTTCTTTTTTAAATTACTAAAATCGTTCTTTTTGATTGCCATATAAATAAATTAAGGGCGGCTATTAACCGCCCTTTGTTTGTTATTAATTAGAATGGTAAGTCACCATCAACATCAGCATCTGCTTGAGGGTCAACCATTTTCGCGGAAGATGATTTTTTACTTCCACCATATGATTCCTCTGATACAGTAGAGTCACCGTAAACATATCCACCTTTGTCGTTATCCCACTTTGGTGTTTCACCTCTTGCAATCGCTTCAAGGTATTCTACGGGTTTCTTACTGTAAACATCCAACCAAGTCAACTCATCGTTAACCCACTCTTTAGCCTGACCTTTCTCTGCAGAAACAGGAGTTGGGTCATCATACATGATTGCTGATACTGTTGTGTATTCTTTACCTTTTGGAGTCTTTGACTTTGCAAGTTCGATGATAAGGTCACGACCATTTTCAGCGTCAGTGATATCACCCTTGTTTCTCCAAATTGGAATAATTTTGTCGAGGATACCCTCGTTCTTATAGTTGTGTTTGAAACGCCAGAACTTTGGTCCGTCCTGCTCGTTATCACGGTCGATAACTTTCACGATGTAGAACTTACGTGTTTTGTACTGTTTAGCAAGTTCCTTGTCGGAATCTTTACCTGTACTCATCAATTCTTCGTAAACTTCGTTAAGTGGTGAACGCTCGTTGTCGTTCTTTCCTGGGTCGTAGAATTTCTGCCACTGACCACCTACTTGAATTTCGTGGTACCAAGCCTCTTTGAATGGTGAGGAACCATCTTGTGTTGGAAGAATTCTTACTCTTCTCTGACCTGATTTCTCTTTATCCCCAAGGATTAAAGCGAAATACTTTTTCATTCTTTCGTCTTGCGACATTTTGGATTGGGCCCCGCCCCCTTGCTGATTTTTTTCATACTGTGCCAATACGGCATCTAATACATTACTCATTTTTTAAAGTTTTAAGTGTTTATTAAATATAATTGGGTTTACCCTATTAGTCAAATTAAAAAGGGACTTTTGAAGTCCCTTTATTTTTATCTTTTGAATTCGTTGTCGTAACTATCTACTTTTCCTGGTTGGAATGAGTTTTTGATATCGTTAACATTTAAGTTTGTTACATCATCTGAAGTTAAAACATAATCATTTTTTCCTGTCTTTTCCATATCTTCTTTCTTGTCTTCAAAAAAGTCAGATAACTTCTGATTGAAAGGATATGAATCGTAAGTTCTGAGTTCAAGTTTCTCCTGTGGAGTCTTCTCTCTATACTTCTCAATTTTCATTTCAAGTGAGTTCAACTTGTTCATTAAAGAATCCATATCTTTTAATTTAGATTCCAAGTTATTAAGTTGACTAAATAAGTTGTTGAAATACTCCTCTTGCTTTGTCTCAATGTTTTTTTGAGAGTCAACAAGTTCTGTTACGTCAAGTTCTTCTTTACCTTCTTCTCCTCCACCTTCTTCTTCAGACTTACCTTCGTCGTCGATTTTTTCAACATCAGGGTCGTTTTCTACATCGATAGGTTGAGGCACTGCACCTGGTATCTCACCTCCTGGTGGGGGTGGTACTGCACCTCCTGGTGCTGGTGGAGGTGGTGGAACTGCTCCTGCCGCAGCATCTGCTGGCGGTGGGGGTGGAACTGCTTGTTCTGTTATATATTGATTGATTTGTTTGTAACGCTCAATCTCGCTTAAAATTTTTCTATCCAAACTCATAATATTAGCCGTTTAGTAATTGTTTTATACCTCTCGCGGTTTCAACTCTTACTTTTCTGTTTGCTGTTTGCATGTGACCTGCTCTTTCAATAAGACCATCTCTTTCTCTCACCACATAACAGTCCCCTGTTTCCAAATCACAAACTTGCTTAGTACCATCACCTAAATCTTCTTCTGAAAATTTAACTGACTTGCCAAGATAATTGTCTAACGTTGATTTTAAATTCATAAAAATGCTTTTTATATAAATATACCAATCTACTATAAAGTGATTATCGGACTAGTCGCTCCAACGCTTGCTGGGACAGTTGTACTTGTATTAGGGTAAGTAATTGTAAGGTCGTTTGATTTATATTTAACTTCCGCTTGGAATGTCCCTCTTGCATCTGTTTCAATTAAATTAGTATACTTTGTTCCCGCGTTATTTGTTATTCTAATTGTTTGGTATTCTAAACCAGGTAACGATACTAAACCGAACGCACCTTTTTCTACCAAATTAGTACAACTAAATTTCAGTGTTATATAACCACCAGCTGGTTTTTTAATATTATAGATATCATTCCCTGAATAATTCGGTAAATCACCACTACTTGTTTGACTAACGATGACTAAAGAACCAGGTGGCGTCTGTTCATTAGTAACTTGTTTCGGATAAACAACATTAAAATTGAATGATAATTTTTGATTTTGTGGATTTGCAACTCTATCTGCAGGGACCGCTGTTACCTGAATTTGGCAATTTATTTCTGCATTTGTCCTATCGTTTTCAGGAATAATTCCGTTGAATAAAACATCTGCATTTGCTTTCGTAAACTGAAATGTTTGACCGTTGTTTGTTACAAAACCCGTCAATGATTGACTACCTGTTTTCTGTTCGGTTTTTAACTCTGAGTTGTTTGGTCCTCTTGAAATTTTCTTATACGAGTAAGTTAACGTCTGAGTTGAGCTTATTGTCCAAACACCAACATTAGGTGCAACAATTACTCTAAGTAAATCAGTACCTCCGTTTGCCGCGGTGGTAAAATCTGATGTTATCAACGCAGGAACTGTTGGATTTGTATTAGACATATTTTGATTTTCTGTACCCGAAGCACCGTTCACAAACGAACCTGGTGATGACGCCGCATTCGCTGGTACTGATGGGTCGTATTTGAAAGTCGCAACTGTTGTGAATGTCCCATAAGAAGTTTGTACTCTTACGTTTGTTGTTTTCACTACCGTACCTGTTCCAAATATTGGAACAACAATTCTGATTGTTTGTGGATTTATAATTGTAACATATCTTTCCTCAACTTGATACTCTGTGTTTCCTTCTTTGAAGAATACTTTTGTTGCAGTATCTAAGTTTCTTCCATTTATAACCATCTGCGTTCCTGTGTTCCCGACAGCTGGTGCAAATGAATTTATATATGGTGGTGGACATACTTGACCAGGATTTGGTACCAATGGAGTTGGTGTTGGTGTTACTCCTGGTGTTCTTCCACTTTGTCTGTTATTTGTTTCATCTAACGCATCTGCAGTTGATTCAGTCACAAGTTCAACCGCAACCGCAGACTTGATTGCCTCTTCCATAGTTTTTATAAGAGTTTCAAATTCCCCACGATTCGAATCAAAATATGATTCTGATACGTTATCTTTTGGCCAATAACAAGCGTAGTATTTGTCCAACCCAATTTTTTCAATTTGTGGAACTCTATTAGCCAAACTATCTGCCATGAATTTAATATAGTCTTTGAGACTTTCAAATGATACAATCGGCATAGATTGTGTTTTTTCGCCGCTCTTTACGTTAACACAACAGTATTCTTTTTTGAAATAAACGTTCGCTCTTGGTTGTAAATTTTTATCAAGTGATAATAATCCCAAGTTGTTGTTATATCCTACGAAGTTTCCAGCTCCAGAATTAGAACTCTTAACAAAACTTGTAACATAAGAAATACAATATATGTAAGTTCTTAACAACTGATTGGATTGTCCTGGTAGAATCACTTCAAGCTCCTCTTTGAATGCCTTCGGGGTGACGTTCTTCGGCACTCCACCAAGTACTGTGTACCCTTGATAGGCCGTAAGGTCTACTTTTGCATTACAACTATTTTGGGCGTCAAGGGTATTATCAGCTTTTTGTATTGTCTGATTTGCCTTTTGTTCTTCAGTAATTTTGATTGAAGGTGCCTCTTCTTTCTTAATTTTTAATACTTCTTCAAGTTTGGTCAATAGATTTTGATTCATGCTCTGTAAGAACGAATCAATAGATGGTAAGTCATATATACCTTGTCTAATACCTGTGAATGAGGTTTGAAAGTTACCAGGTTGAATTGTATGTTGTATACTTTGAATCAGGTATGGACCATTGAACATCGGCACGTGTCTCAGATTGAAATACATACTTGGTTGTAAAAGTGCATTGCCCAAACAAACTACTGTACACTTGTAACTTCTATTTTTATAAAGGTTATATAGTGAGACATTTTGTGTTGCGACGTTTCTCCCCGAAGCTTGGTTCACCATATTCAATTGTGTGTTAATTGATTCTGATGTTGCAACACCCGCACTTTGGTCAACTTGGAATGAATAGAATATGTTTTGGTTTCTTGTACCAATGTCCACGTTGAATCCAACACATCTATTGGAAAGAGACCAATCTTTTTTATTGTCTAAATTTTCTATTAAAGGGTTTTCAGACGCTCTTCTCATTTCGAATCCATCATCTCTAAATCTGAAATTTCCTTTAGGTAAATCCAAATACTGAGAAGGTTTTCCTACATAGAAACAAACCATCTTAGATGATGCATTTCTATAGTCCACATTTAAGAAAGTACCCCACAAATTGTTGGCAAAATCTAATGTACCTTCAGGTTTTGGAATTGTAGTTCCATCTACATCTTGAACATTATAGAAGTTAACATAAGCTGGCAGGTTCATAACTGTGAAGTTATTCTTTATCAATATACCACTCATAAGTGTGAACACACTCATTGCATTGTTAAGGGAACTTTTTCCGAGCATACTCTTCAAGTCAAAGATGTCTATCAGAATAGTTTGTCCAATGTTTCTTGACGCTCTGTCCAAGAACATTATATCCTCGAAAAGTGTTTTGGTTTTATAATCTCCCCCAGCAATCCACTTATCATTTAGGGCTTTGAATATTTCCCAGTTTTCAATTTTACTTTGTTCACCTGTGATAACACTATTCACAGTCCCTTGTGGGATTTGATATTGACTTGGGAGTTCTTTGTTAAGACCTCTCAAAACTTCATTCAAGAAATTTCCTTGTAATACGTCTTCAGAGTTGATTAAATATTGTATCTGATTTTTAAATTGACTTGGGTTTGCACTTGGTAATTTCAATTTGAATGTCGCATACATTTTAATAATTTGACTCAACAATACAACGTTATCTGCGGTAAATTCAATATTGTTATCTATGAAAAAGTCAGTAATATATGAACCTGTTGATGAATATACAATGTTTGGTATTGTTGAGAACCCTACTTCTGTTTCTAAAGCAAACCAAGCAGCAGGATTTTGAACCTTAGATTGTGATACAGAGATTGTTCCCCCCCTACTTGGAAGAGTTCCACTCACATAAGGTTTAAACTTTATCGGGTCAACAATAACAGGAGCATCGTTGTGAGAAAGATAAGAATCCACGACTCTTCTTTTATAATTGGATGGGTTTCCGTATCTGAATAAAATATCATACTCTAAGAATCCTCTCAGGGTATTTTGAACCGTTTCATATTGTAGGTTGATTATGTTCGTAAAATACTCCTCTTCATTAGTTCCCGTGGCTTTAGGTACTACAGTCAAAAGACTTTTGAACAAAGATTGAAAATTTCTGAAGTCGGCATTCAGTGAAACAGATGAAGCCCCAATTTGTGTACTAACAGGTAAATCAATGTCCGTCATTGGTTTTGAAAAATTTAAAAACTCTTGCTCAAAAGAATCTAAAATCCTTTTTTCAAATACCGAAAAGATTTCTTCAATCTTGGAATATTCGTCGGTCATCGAAAGTTTGAAAGGAGTTTGTTCACTCTTATCACTATCAATCTTTTTCAAATAACTTTCAGGGGATGGTTTAATAACTGTTTGGTTATCAAAATATCCATAGTTGGGGGCCGCCCAAAATAAACGAACTGAACCATTATACATCGATGGGTTATTGGTAAGATTTGTAACCGTTATTGAAGTATTTGTTGTTTGGTTGATTATACATTCTGCTGAAGTTTGATTTACGGGTGAACCGAACGAAGGTACGATTGTGTATGCAGTTGCTAAAGTGTTATCGTTTGGATTACACGCAACACCATTTTTAACCACACTAGGAATTAATACCGACCAAGTTGATAACCTTAAGTTTTTTGTCCCTTGTTTAGTTTGAATATTACCCTCAGAGAAATTGTAAATTTTCATTCCACCATTTATAGTGTTTTGAATTTCCGCATCGGTGTAATCTTTATACACTTCATATCCCGTTAAGAAAGCATAGAAATCATTAACAACTTTTGGATAAAACCCAACTTGAATATTGATATCAGTATTGTTTTCTGTTTGTAGAGTAATCGCTTTGTTTTCAGTTCCTACTTTAACATTATATGTCTGAGTAGTTGTACCTTGTATTGGTGAAAAGTTTTTAACATAGTCAAAGTTTGTCCACGCTGTGTTGATGATATCAACATTAGTTTCTTTGAAAACTTTGTATCTATGATAAACCGAACCCATTTTCAAAATCCATGCATAAGGCAATTTGTGTACCGCACCAAATTTTTTCAAACATGAAGCAATATAGTCCAAATCTGAGGACTGATTGTTTTCCAAAGACTTGTATTTTTCTTTTAGTGTTGCTAAAGGTAATGAGTTAAGGAAAAGGTATGCTGCCTGTGCATAAGGATATTTTATTTTGTTTCTAACATTTTGTACCCCATTTTGGATTGCGTTAACCATATAAGGTGTATTCAAAATGGATGTTGTTGTTTGGAACGGTACTGGATTCCCGAAACCAAATAGTTGAAATGTTGGTGGGAAGTGATTATAAACTCCTTCCGTGGCAACATAGTTTCCTGTTTCAATTCTACCAGTATAAAATGAAGATAATCCAACTTGATTCAAATTTACGTCTGATATTCTTAAAAAAGGATTGTCGTTTTTTTGGTAAGTAAAACTTGTGACTGGTCTTTTTACATCGAAGTTATAAACATCGTTAAAGTTTGATATAATTTTTCTTGGTTCAAAAACAGTTAATACCCTGTTGGTATTATAAACGTTTGTTCCCTCAGCAGTTTTACCATTAGCCATATTCTGAGTAACCCAAGTGGAATCAGTAAAAGGTATCGTGTCTGTAATATTTGGCTCATTAGTTGAATTCGAAACTAACTTCTGTAGAGCAGTAGACTTAGCGGATACTTGAGGAATTTTTCCATATTCATTAATATCCAAAATACTAAAAGAGTTTTCAGTAAGATTTCTCAAATAAGGAGTAACATAGAAATCTCTTATGAAATCTTGCCAAGCTCTACCTGTACCTCCATTGGATATGTTCTCCAAGAAATCTTTGTAATTAGTAGAATTCAGACCATAGTTTTTGAGTTTCATAGTAATGTATGGAGCATTCAACCCCAAACTTGTTACTATATTACTAACTTCAGCTTCAGTATTCAGCTTGATTACTTCGTCAATCTGATTTGAATTTGCTCTCACAAAATTAGAATACCTTGCAGTTAAGAGTTGTCTTTCCCAAATCTCATAGAAAAACTTAATCTCTTCTTTGTTAACATAGGCAATCCCTTGAGTAGGAAACTCTATAGCATTGATATTAATTATATTTGTGCTCTGCTCATTATCGGATGGTTCAGGTTGTAATGGTGGATTAAACTTTTGAGTTATACCTCTCATATATTCTTCCACAAATTCAACCTCAGGCCACTTAGAATAATCCCAACCTTGTGTTAGTTCAACCACAGACGGGTCGGCAGGATATTTCAATTGAAATCTCCCTTTCTTATCTTCAGGAGTCTCGATGAAAAATTGAGGCCATGGGTATACAGGTATCTCAGCAAATTTAAGTCCTGTGCTTTGTTCAATTGCCGTCTGAGTTAACTTAACATCATCAACACTATCAGAACCTGGAACTGAAGATGGATTGTTCAAAATTGCTTTTTTTCTTACAGGGTCGTATTTTACGTTCCAAGCATTATTGTGAACATCATCCAAAAGCCTTATGAATGCTTCTGCGGATGCCATAAGCACCGCCATTATATTTCTAACAGTAGGTTTGAAACCAATACCATCAGTACCACTTTCAATTTTTTCTAATAACTTTTTGGTAATTATATCCTCAAATTGTGAAAGTTTCTTGTTTGCTTGAGCCTCCAACAATTGAATCTGTTTGTCGAATTTACCATCACCTTCGAAGACAAAAAATGGTGGTCTAATATCCACTAATGTTTCTTTACCATTAACAATTTCTGTTTTGAAAATTGGCTTAGTGAATCTACTAAACTCTTCAGTAACCTTTTGTATATCTTGCTCAGTGGGTTTATAAATTCCTGTTTGTGCAATAGTTGTCGCCCTCCAATCAATTTCTTGTGTTGTTGGTGGTTTGATTTTTATTGTGTCGAATCTTATCGGGTTTGGAATAGGAGCAGGTCCTCCAGCACCTAATGTTCCATTAGAAGCTAAAAGCCCATTATATTGTGATATTATACTCTCAAGTTGTTTACTTGCTGCAAGTTTTGTTTCCAAATCCAACTCTTTGTACATATAACATCTTACACCATTATTCAAAAGAATTATTGGGGCGGGGTTTAGATATTTAGAAAACCAAGAACTCTCACCAGCTCTGACCCCAACGTTTGCTGATGTCCCAAAATATTGTGTTAATACTTGTTTGTAATTCCTAATATTGGTAAGTGGTTCTACATCTGCTTTAGCGAACTTGTCTGCAATATTTTGTTCAAATAAATCTAACTTATTAACAAACTGTACAAGTGTATATTCAGGAAAATCAGGAGGTATTAAACCTTTAGCTTTGTATTCACTATAAACTTCTCTGATTTTCTGGTAACCTCTTTCAGAAGTAACTTGGACTGTTGCTTCTGTTTGTCTACCGTCACTTACGTTGGTTGCAGAACTTTGAGTTCTTGAATTAGCTTCTTGTTCTCTGTTACTTTGTTGAGGACCCACGGGTTGTGTGGTAACATTGAATTGTTGACTATACATGTGTGGAGTTGCTATCAAGTGTCCAACAGCAATTTCATTTAGTACATTGAATTTATAACCTTTGAAATCTAAATCAATTTGATAGTTACCACTAAAGGTATTGAACCTCGCGTTGAACTTTTCCAAATTAAGTTGGTATCTTACCGCTTGTCCATAATAACCTTTTAGGGTTAAGTAGAAAGGTGGGTAAGGTAAATTAAAAAAGGCTGCATATGGTGAGTTGTTTCCTAATTGGAAAAGTGCTCTTCCTTGAACATCTTCTAATGAAATTCTAACTGACGGTATAAATGATAAATTAGTATCCACACTAATGTTTGTGATACCTAACAATCCATTATCTAATACACTATTGAGGTCAGATGGTTTTTCTAAAACATAAGGTTTGTCCCCGTTTTTTGGTACAACCGTACCAGTCATCATTTGGTTTACACCCTTAAACTTTGTTGTATTCTCACCCGTCAATTCATCATAATATCCCGTACCTAAAAAAGAATCTTTAGTAGGTTTTAAGAAATCCATCTTTGCAATTGAAACAATTCTCACTCTATCCTCAGGAGATGCTCCGATTGCTAATTTTGTTCTTGGTAATAATTCTGCTTCCAAGTTTGCATACATAACAAGGTTCTCGTGGTCAACCAATCTTTCCCTAATCTTCCCTAAAGAGTCGATAGTTTTGTTTGGGTCAACTACAATGATGTTGTTATAATCAAACTCAACATATATATTTCCGCTGTTGTCCGCTTGTACATTACCTGCCATAA
>JACCDW012071993.1_pt1 | contig 10631 bp, 10 predicted proteins | sample 7449781 | NCBI WGS metagenome assembly JACCDW01 (sample SAMN15323449, study PRJNA562643) | freshwater metagenome | isolation source: river surface water | place: USA:Blue River Watershed | collected 2017-08-18
CTGCGGTTTGCCAGGCACGGCTGGTTTTGTGGGCGAGTGGATGGTCATCTTGGGTGCCATCAAATACAACTTCTGGGTTGGCTTTGCGGCTGCCTCAGCCTTGATCTTCGGCGCGGCTTACACCTTGTGGATGATCAAGCGCGTGTATCTGGGCCCTGTGGGCAATGACCACGTCAAAGAATTGACCGACATCAACAGCCGTGAGTTCTTGATGTTGGCCTTGTTGGCAATCGCTGTGTTGGCCATGGGCATCTTCCCCAAGCCATTCACCGATGTGATGGATGTGTCCGTGGCTGACTTGCTCAAGCACGTGGCTATCTCCAAATTGCCCCAATAAAGAGGGATTGAAAAATGTTTGAAAAACTGAGCATCGCTGCGGTTTATCCCGAAATGGTGTTGGCCGTCATGGCCATCGTCATCGCGCTGGTGGACTTGTTCGTCAAGTGTCCACGTCGTACCACCACGTATGCCTTGTCGCTCATCACCATCGGTGTGGTGGCGTACATGGAAGCCGTGGCTGCCACACAAGGCCAAACGGTTTACAGCTTTGGCAACATGGTGGTCTCTGACCCCATGGGTGGCTGGCTCAAGTGCTTTGCAGCGTTGGCCGTGATGGTCACTTTGGTGTACGGTCGTCCTTATGCCGCTGAGCGTGACATGTTGCGTGGTGGCGAGTTGTTCACCTTGGGCTTGTTTGCATTGCTGGGCATGTTCGTCATGATCTCTGGCAACAACTTCCTCGTGTTGTACCTCGGCTTGGAATTGCTGACCTTGTCCAGTTACGCCATGGTGGCCTTGCGTCGCGACAGTGCCGTGGCCAGCGAAGCTGCGATGAAATATTTTGTGCTGGGTGCGATGGCCAGCGGCTTCTTACTCTATGGCTTGTCCATGTTGTATGGTGCGACAGGCTCGCTCGACATCAGCACCGTGTTCAAGGCTGTGGCCTCGGGTCAAATCAAGCACCAAGTGTTGGTGTTGGGCTTGGTCTTCGTGGTGTGCGGTTTGGCATTCAAATTTGGTGTCGTGCCCTTCCACATGTGGATCCCTGATGTTTATCAAGGCGCACCCACAGCCATCACTTTGATGATTGGTGGCGCGCCTAAATTGGCCGCATTTGCCATGACCATCCGTTTGTTGGTGGAGGGCTTGTTGCCCTTGGCAGTGGACTGGCAGCAAATGTTGATGGTCTTGGCCATTGCCTCCTTGTTGATTGGTAACTTGGCCGCTGTGGCACAAACCAACCTCAAGCGCATGTTGGCCTTCTCGACCATTGCTCAAATGGGTTTTGTGTTGATCGGTTTGCTCTCAGGTGTGGTCAATGGCAACACCGCTGCCGCTGCCAACGCTTACAGCTCTTCGATGTTCTACGTCATCACCTATGTGCTGACCACCTTGGCCACCTTCGGCATCATTTTGTTGTTGGCTCGTGAAGGCTTTGAGAGCGAAGAAATCGCTGACCTCGCTGGCTTGAACCAACGCAGCCCCTTGTACGCAGGCGTGATGGCTGCTTGTATGTTCTCGTTGGCTGGCGTACCTCCACTGGTTGGCTTCTACGCCAAGCTGTCGGTCTTGCAAGCTTTGATTGCTTCAGGTCAAACTGGCGCGATTGCTTTGGCCATCTTCGCTGTGATGATGTCACTGATTGGCGCGTTCTACTACTTGCGCATCGTCAAGGTCATGTACTTTGATGCGCCTATCACAGCCACCACCGTGTCTGCTGGTAATGATGTGCGCGTGGTCTTGAGCCTCAACGGTGCCTTGATCTTGATTCTGGGTGTCTTGCCTGGTGGTTTGATGGCCTTGTGTGCCAAAGCCATCGTGTCCACATTGGGTACCTAAGCCTTTGCGACTTTTACAAAGCCAGCTTTCGAGCTGGCTTTTTTCATGATGACTATGAAATCCACATCCGATGACCACTTGGTTGAACACACGCTAGACCATGTTGAGTTGCTCAAAGGCCATTTCTTGCACGCCTTTCGCGACACCGTGCGCTTGCCCAGTGGTGACACTGCCACGCGCGAGTTTGTGATCCACCCAGGCGCGGTGATGATCATCGCCATGCGTGACGATGGACGCTTGGTGATGGAGCGCCAATACCGCTACCCCGTGCAACAAGTGATGATTGAGTTCCCAGCTGGAAAGCTTGATCCTGGTGAAGACCGCTTGGTGTGTGCGCAACGCGAGTTGCTGGAAGAAACAGGTTATCGTGCCAACGAATGGGCGCATGCGGGCGTGCTTCACCCCGTCATCAGTTATTCCACCGAGTTCATCGACATTTGGTTTGCACGTGGTTTGACCCAAGGCGAACGTCAACTTGACGAAGGTGAGTTTCTCGACGTGTTTGATGCCAGCGTGGAAGAGCTGTTGGCTTGGTCACGTGATGGCCAATTGACGGACGCCAAAACCCTCACAGGCTTGCTCTGGTTGCAAAACCACCTCAGTGGCGCATGGCCTCTGCAATGGCAACGCGTGTGAGGCTGGCTGCGAGATAATTGCGCCATGAAAGTGTTAGACCTGCAATGCGCCCAACACCATGTGTTTGAAGGCTGGTTTGGTTCTGAAGACGATTTCCAAAGCCAGCGCACACGTGGTCTGCTCACATGTCCCATGTGCGGCGATGCCAGCGTGACCAAAAAGCTCAGTGCCCCGCGTTTGAACTTGAGCACCACAAGGGGTGATCGCGATACCGCAGCGCCTACTTCTCAAGCAGTTTCTGAAAATGCCAGTCTGGCTACGGGGGCCTCAGCGCCGACGTCAGCCGCGAATGGTGCATCTGCCAGCGCAGCTCCCGCATTGCCCAGCTTGCAAGAGGTGGCCAACTTAGAGCCAGCGCAGCTGCAAGCGGCCTTGCTCAAAATGGTGCGCCATGTCGTGGCCAACACCGAAGACGTGGGTGACAGCTTCCCTGAAGAAGCCCGCAAGATGCATTACGGCGAAACCGAGGCGCGTAACATTCGCGGCCACGCCACGCCTGAAGAAACGGAAGAGTTGATCGACGAAGGCATTGCCGTCATGCCTTTGCCACTGCCCAACGCGCTCAAAGAGCCCTTGCAATAAACCGTTGCACAGCGGACAGTGTTTGCGCCAAAGCATCTTGGGCATCACATGGAATCACGATGCGCTCATCCATGCCGCGTAGCCAAGTGAGTTGCCGCTTGGCCAACTGGCGAGTGGCGGCCACGCCAAGTTCGTGCAACTGCGGCAAGATGCTTTCAGGGGCTGCGCCTGAAGCTTCAGCCACGTCGAGCAACTCCCACGCTTGGCGATAGCCCACACAGCGGATGCTGGGCAAGTCGATGTGTAAATCACCTCGCGCACGCAGGGTTTGCACCTCGGCCAAGAACCCACCCGCCAACATCAAGTCGAAGCGTTGTGCGATGCGTGCATGCAGCCATGCACGGTCAACGGGTTCGAGCGATAAAAGCGGCATGTTCACTGACGGTTGCGCAGCACGCGTGGCTTCAGCCTCTGCAAACCATTGCGACAACGCTTTGCCGCTCACACGCCAGACTTCAAGTGCACGCGAGATGCGCTGTGCATCGTTGGGGGCCAAGCGTGCCGCGGTGATGGCATCCACCTTGGCCAATTCGGCATGCATGGCAGGCCAGCCGAGGGTGAAGGCTTGTTGTTCGATCTCTGCGCGCAACTCGGGCTGCGCGGTAGGCAAGTCGTCAATGCCATCGCGCAAGGCTTTGAGGTAAAGCATCGTGCCACCCACCAGCAAGGGCAGCTTGCCACGTGCGCGGATGTCAGCCATCAGGATGGTGGCATCACGCGCAAATTCAGCTGCGCTGTAGGCGTGTAGAGGGTCACGAATGTCAATCAGGTGGTGGGGCACTTGGGCCAACTCGTCGGCATTGGGTTTGGCTGTGCCAATGTCCATGCCGCGATACACCAAGGCCGAGTCGATGCTGATGATTTCAATAGGCCATGCTTTTGCAATGGCCAAAGCCGCTGCTGTTTTGCCGCTGGCTGTGGGGCCTACCAAAGCGATGGCGTCCACGGCCCAATCTTGCGCGGTGTGTGCTGCGTTAGACACGTGGGCCTCCGCGGCGCAACACCAGCAACCAAGCGGAGAGGGCAGTCAACACCGACCAAAACGCAATGCTTTGTGCCATGGGCATGGCCGAGCCATCCTTGACCGCACCCAACCATAAGCCTGTGACGAAGGCGGCCACCATCATCAAGAAACCACCGAGTGCCGATGCCGCCCCAGCCGCTTTGGGGAATGGCCCGACAGCACCGCTTTGACCACAAGGCTGATGAATGCCGTGCGCCAGCACAAACAAATAAAACGGCCCCATCAAACTGACAACGCTTTGCCAGCCTAGCCAAGTGTTGAACGCCATCCAGCAGCCACCCAGCAAGCTAAAGCCACCGCCGATGGCCACTGTGCGTGGCACACCGAAACGCAGCAGCAGGCGCCTGCACAGCAGCGTGCCCAAGATGTAGGTGAAGGCCATGGAAAACAGAAGCAAACCATATTGCCAACGTGCGAGACCCACCAAATCAATGAACACAAACGACGAGGAGGCCAAGAAAGTAAACAAGCCGCCATAAGAGGCAATGGTCACGCAAGTGAAGGCCACAAACGTAGGGTGTCGCACGATGTCCCACCATGTGTGGACCAGCACTTTGAAGTGCAAGGCGTGTGGGTTTTTGCGGTGTACCGTTTCTTTGAAGGTCAAGATCACCAATGTCAAGGTGATCGCACCAAAGCCCATCACCAAACTCAAGGCGGCATGCCAGCTCCACAAGTCGGTCAGCCATCCACCCAATGGTGCACTGGCACACGCCAAGATGCCGAGGCCCGTGAAGGCTTTGGACATCACACGTGCGCCGGTTTCAGGCGTGTACAGATCACGCACGATGGCACGGGCACACATCACCACGGCACCCATCGCAGCGCCTTGTAAGGCGCGCCACACAATGAGTTCTTGCATGCTGCTCGCTAGCACGCAGCCCAAGCCCGCGAGTGTGAAAGTGCCCAAGCCACACAACAAAATGGGCCGACGGCCAAAGCGGTCTGACAATGGCCCCCACACCAACTGGGATGTGCCAAAAGCCAAAAGCAAAGCGCTGAGGGTGAGTTGCACTTGAGACAGCGCCGCACCAAACTCAGCTTTGATGGTGGGCAGCGCGGGTAAATACAAATCGGTGGCGACGGGCTGAATGCCCAGCAGCATCGACAGCAAGACGATGATGAGCGTGGGAGACATCAGCGACCGCGCAAAAACAGCGCGTCGAGTTCACGCATGGACAGTTGCCGCCACGTGGGGCGGCCATGGTTGCATTGGTCTGAACGCTCGGTCACTTCCATCTGGCGTAGCAAGCCGTTCATTTCGTCCACCGTGAGTTTGCGGTTGGCGCGCACCGCACCGTGGCAAGCCATGGTAGCCAGCAGTTCGTTGCGTGCGCGTTGCACCACGGTGCTGGCCTCGTGTTGACTCAGCTCGGCCAACACGCTGCGTGCCAGCGCCACAGCATCGCCTTGTGCCAAAGTGGTGGGCACAGCACGCACAGCAAGCGTTTTGCTAGACAGCGTAGAAATTTCTAAGCCAAGCTCTTGCAGCGCTTCGGCACAAGCCTCCGCGGTCGCTACCTCTTGTGCAGTGGCAGGGAAGGTGGCTGGAATCAAGAGCGGTTGGCTGCTGATGCGTTGTGCATCAATTTGTGTTTTGAGTTGTTCGTACACGATGCGCTCGTGGGCGGCATGCATATCGACCAACACCAAACCTTGTGCGTTCTCAGCCAAGATGTACACGCCATGCAGCTGGGCGATGGCTTTGCCCAAGGGCCAGGTCTCAGGTGCTGCTTCTTGCAGCGATGGCGCGGGTGTGTTGCTTGCGTGCAAGGAGCTGGATGCAAAACTTGGCGCAGCCTGCTCTTCAGCGGGCAAGCTGGTGCGCGGTGTGGCTTGCCACAGCGCGCCCAAATCCGACACACGTGTGCCAGCCAGAGGCATGGGGCTTTGTTGCCAATGGGCGTTCGGCCAATTGGGGGGTGATGTTGAACCCAAGGCCGTGGCGTTGCCAGAAGCGCCAACTGCACCAGATGTTCCAGCCATCGGCAACTCATGGTTTTGCAAAGCATTGGCCATGAGCATGTTGGCGCGTGGCACGGCCAAGGCGTTTTCTACGGCGTGGCGCACGGCTTGATGCACCTCGCGGCCATCGCGGAAACGCACTTCAATCTTGGTAGGGTGTACGTTGACATCCACCCGCGTGGGGTCAATCTCGACGTACAGCGCATAAATGGGTTGGCGGTGGCCATGCAGCACATCTTCATAGGCGCTGCGTGCCGCATGGGTGATGACTTTGTCTCTCACGTAGCGGCCATTCACATAGGCAAACTGGTGGTCGGCGCGCGAGCGTGCGGCATCTGGAATGCCTGCGCGGCCTACCACCGTGACGTTGCCCGATTGGTAATGCACGGTCACTGAGTTTTCTAAAAAGTCGTCGCCCAACACATCGGCCAAGCGGCGGTCTAGCGCGTCTTGGTATTGTTTGTTCAGGTCTTCGCCCGAAGTGGTGTCGATGGTGTGTGCACGCCATTGCTCGACCAATTTGCCTTCATGCCAAATGGCAAAGCCCACCTCGGGGCGGGTGAGTGCGTGGCGGCGAACGGCCTCGATGCAGTGGGCCAGCTCGGTGTTGTCTGTCTTTAAAAATTTTCGGCGTGCAGGAGTGCTGTAAAACAGTTCTTTCACTTCTACGGTGGTGCCTTGCGCACGGGCTGCAGGCTGCAGTTCACCGCTGCGACCATCCAGCAGCATGGCGTTGTCTTGTGCGGCCGTGCGCGACAGCACAGAGAGTTCAGACACCGATTGAATGGCGGCCAGTGCCTCACCGCGAAAGCCCATCGTGCCCACAGACTCCAGTTCATCCAAGTTGGTGATCTTGCTGGTGGCGTGGCGCTTCAAGGCCACAGGCAATTCATGGGCGGGAATGCCCACACCGTTGTCTTCCACGCTGATCAGGCGCACACCACCCGCGAGCAATCGCAAGGTGATTTGTGTGGCACCCGCGTCGAGCGCGTTGTCCACCAGCTCGCGCACCACGGAGGCGGGGCGTTCGACCACCTCGCCAGCGGCGATTTGGCTGATCAGTTCATCTGGGAGTTCGCGGATGGCGCGTGGGGGTTGGGTAGCAGGGTGCACAGGCTCATTTTAGAGGCAGGGATAATGATGCATATGGAATACATCACGCTTCTCTTGGACTTCATTCTTCACATTGACCGATACATCGAGGGCTTTGTGCAAGCCTATGGCACATGGGTCTATGCCTTGCTGTTTTTGATCATCTTTGTAGAAACTGGCTTGGTGGTGATGCCGTTTTTGCCTGGCGACTCGTTGCTGTTTGTGGTGGGGGCCATGTGTGGCGTGGGCTTGATGGACTACGGCTTGTCGGTGCTCTTGTTGTTGACGGCTGCGGTGGCGGGTAACCAGACCAACTACACGATCGGCCGCTTCTTTGGCCCGAAAGTGTTTGCATGGGAAGACTCCAAGTTTTTCAATCGCCGCGCCTTTGACCAAGCCCATGCGTTTTACGAGCAATATGGTGGCATCACCCTGGTGGCGGCACGCTTCATGCCTTTTGTGCGCACCTTTGCGCCGTTTGTGGCGGGTGTGGCCCAGATGACGCGGCGCAAGTTCACCTTCTTTGATGTGACGGGCGGCGCTTTGTGGGTGGGCGGCATTGTGACGGCGGGTTACTTCTTCGGCAATATCCCTTGGGTCAAGGCCAATCTTGAAAAAATCATTTGGGGCTTGATCTTGGTGCCTTCTGCATTGGCCATTTACGGCTCGTGGAAAGCTTCACGTGCGTCCGATGTTCGCGCAGAAGACGCGCAAACTTAAAACCCTTGTGCTGCGCGACGCCTGTCGCGCAGCATGAACAAATACAAGCTTTCCACCTTGTCGCGTGCCCAAGGTGTTTTGCGCAAAAACTTCAGGCTAGATCCCACGCTCGGGTCATGCGTGAAGCAGCGGATGTTGATACGCTCGCCCAAGCCCTCCCAGCCGTAATGGTCAGCCAGTTCGGTGACGATTTTTTCCAGCGTCATACCGTGCAGTGGGTTTTTGGGTTGTGCGGGTGCGTCGGTCATGCTTTAAGTGTTACGGGTTTTGGCCAACGGTGGGTTGCGTGAGAAGTAGCGCTCGATGCCCTTCATCAGCGCATCGGCCAAATCGTTTTGGTACTGGGGGCTGACGAGGCGGTGTTCTTCTTCGGGGTTGCTGATGAATGCCGTTTCCACCAGTACGCTGGGTATGTCTGGTGCTTTCAAGACGGCAAAGCCCGCTTGCTCGACGCGGGGCTTATGCAGTTTGCCAATGTGTTTGATTTGTCCCAGCATCGCGCTGCCTAGTTTGAGGCTGTCTTTGATTTGTGCTGTGGTGCTCATGTCCAGCAGGGCGCGTTGCACGGCGGCATCTTGAGTTTTGATGTTCAAGCCGCCAATCAAGTCTGCACGGTTTTCTTGCTTGGCCATCCACTTTGCAGCAGCGCTAGACGCAGCGCCATCGCTCAAAGCAAACACACTGGCACCTTTGGCATCTGGTGTTTGAAAAGCGTCTGCGTGGATGCTGATGAACAAATCGGCTTGCACGCGTCTGGCTTTTTCCACGCGCTGTTGCAGCGGCACAAAGTAGTCAGCATCGCGCGTGAGGTAGGCCCGCATTGGCAAGTTGCCATGCTTGGTTTTGATGGTGGTGTTGTTGATGCGGTCACGCAAGCGATGCGCAATTTTCAGCACCACATCTTTTTCGCGTGTGCCACTGGGGCCAATCGCACCAGGGTCTTCACCCCCGTGGCCAGGATCAAGTGCCACGATGATGAAGCGTTCACCGTTGTGTGAGGGGTTCACAGAAGCTGCTGTGGTGATGGGGGCTGAAGCCGTCGTCTCAGCGGCTGAGGCGGGGGTAGATGGCGTGTTGGGTTTTGCCATCAAATCACCCACAGGGTCGGCGTGTGTGCCTAGCTTAGAGGCTGGGGGTGGCGTGGGGGTGGCCGTCATCGACGGTGCGTTGTAGGTGGTGCCACCTTTGAGCTTGTCAACGATCAAGGCCTCCAATGGGTCTGCGACATCGGACGGGTAGAGGTCAAGCACCAAGCGGTGTTGGTAGTGGGTGTTGCCAGTTTTCACGGGCTGCAAGTTAAACACCTGCGGCTTGACCATCTGACGCAAGTCCAACACCAGACGTACTGTTTTGTTGGCGTATTGGCCCACGCGCACGCCAGTGATGAATGGGTCGTCCGAGCGAACTTTGCCCACGAGTTCTTTGAGGGCCGGGTTGAGCTCGATGCCTTCAATGTCCACGGCCAAGCGCGGTGGGTTGGCCACGAAGATCGGCACGGTTTTGAGTGCTGTGTCGCTCTCAATCGTCACGCGGGTGTAGGCGGTAGCGGGCCACACGCGCACTGCCACGATATTGGCACCCCAAGCAATGTCAGCACTGCCCAGTAGCAACGCGAGTGAGCTGCCTTGAAGCAGACTTCGACGGTTGAGGCCCATCGTTTGTGTCATGCCAGCAATTCCTGCCCACAAGGGGTGAGGGCGCTGAGGCGCACTTGGCGTTGCTCAGTGTCATCCACTTGGATGTCGAGCTCTAGGTCAGGTGTGGGCATGACGCCTGCGGCGTTTTGTGGCCATTCGCACAGCTTCAAGCCAGCGCTGGCGAAGATGTCGCGAAAGCCCGCGTCTTCCCACTCGCGTGGGTCGCTGAAGCGGTAAAAGTCAAAGTGCCACACCTCGCCAGCATGCACGGTGTAGGGTTCGACCACGGCATAGGTGGGGCTTTTGATGCGGCCCTCGACACCCAATGCGTGTAATAAGTGGCGTACAAAGGTGGTTTTGCCCGCGCCCAAGTCGCCATGCAAGGCGATGCAAGCATTCAGGTTGGCGCGTGTCAATGCCGCGGCCAACTGCGTGGCATACGCGGCAGTGGCAGCTTCATCGGGCCAAACCAGAGTTTTTACAATCACAGAATTATTCAAGGCGAAATGTTCAAAGGAGTCCGTTGTCAATCGACTACAAATTGTTGCTCACGCAAATTCAGGCTTTAGGGCAATCACTGGGATTTTCGCAAATTGCGGTGGCCCCTTTGGATTTGTCTTCGGCTGAGCCACATTTGCAACATTGGCTGGCCCAAAACTTTCACGGCAGCATGGACTATATGGCTCGCCACGGCCTGAAACGTGCCCGTCCTGCCGAGCTGGTGCCTGGCACCTTGAGTGTGCTGACCGCCCGCATGAACTACCTGCCGCGCGACACCACCGAGGGCTGGCAAGAGGTGGAGTGGCAGCGCTTGCGCAACCCTGCTGAGGCCGTGGTGTCGGTTTACGCCCGTGGGCGCGACTACCACAAGGTGCTGCGCAACCGGCTGGACACGCTGGCTCAACAGATTGACGCTTTGTTGGTCGAGACGCTCAAACCCAATGGCTTTGAATACCGCGCTTTCACCGATTCAGCCCCTGTGCTGGAGGCCGAGCTGGCCACACGCAGCGGCCAAGGCTGGCGCGGTAAACACAGCTTGGTGCTCAACCGCGAAGCGGGCTCGATGTTTTTCTTGGGCGAGATTTTTCTGAATGTGGCCTTGCCTGCGTCCGAACCCACCAGCGCGCACTGTGGCC
>JACCDW010548763.1_pt1 | contig 10629 bp, 9 predicted proteins | sample 7449781 | NCBI WGS metagenome assembly JACCDW01 (sample SAMN15323449, study PRJNA562643) | freshwater metagenome | isolation source: river surface water | place: USA:Blue River Watershed | collected 2017-08-18
GTAGGCGACCAATGGTTGCTGCAGCTCCTTCAGGCTGACGATCGCGCGACTTGCCAAGCTCTACGAAGAGAACATAAAGAATGTAGAGGAATGGAATTGTGGAGAGAACGCCCCACATAATCTTCTCACCCTGATCACTTGATGTTTCTCCAGGATAACCGAGCGCAATCATTGCTGCTGATGCAGGAACGAGGCGGGTAATCAAGGACTTTGATGCTTCTTTCGCGAGAGCAAGTACTGCAATTACCTCAACGAGAAGAAGTGGAACAGTGAGAATCCAGTCGACGTAGCGATAGCCCTCATTAAATGCTACTGAGCTGGCATTTACGTCGGTTGCAACATTGAAGGTTCCTTCAGAGGTCGCATGCTTGTAAGAATCAAAGATTCGGAGATAGTGGTATCCAGCGATGAATGTAACCATCGACGATAGAACAAGCGCGTTGCGATACTTGGGAAGAACGCGGTGTTGTGACACTAATGTGTAAACAGTGGTAGCGAGCATTGAGATAAGTCCAAATGAAAGGATGTTATATACAACGCTCCACTGAGTAGCTGTTAACTGAATCAAATTAGCCTCCGTGGGCAATTAGGTTTGCTTGACTCGAGTTGGGCCAAGCGGTCGGTTCTCTCCGTAGACCCATATGAAGCCTCGGCGAGAATTCGATTAGGTAAAAGGGTCCTACCTACTCGTGAGTTGTTCAAGCCAAAATCACGGCATTTCTTAAGAAATGTTATAAATTTTTCTACCTTTCTAGGGCAAATCGGACATCCCGTAGACTCCTCTGTGTGTCATCGGCGCCATTGAATGCAGCTCCCATTGGAATCTTTGATTCGGGGTTAGGCGGATTGACCGTAGCGCGCGCAATTATTGATCAGCTCCCGCATGAATCGATTATCTATTTCGGCGACACCGCTCGGGGCCCTTATGGTCCTCGCCCGTTGGCCGAAGTACGCGCCTTTGCTCTAGAAATCATGGATTCGCTCGTGGCCGCTGGCGTGAAAGCGATTGTGATCGCCTGCAACACCGCAAGCGCGGCGATGCTCCGTGATGCTCGCGAGAGATATTCAATTCCGGTCATTGAGGTAATCCAACCCGCTGTGCGCCGCGCAGTTTCGGCAAGCAGGAGCGGGCGAGTTGGAGTCATAGGCACCCAGACAACCATTGACTCCCAGGCTTACAACGATGCTTTCGCGGCGGCGCCACATCTGAACCTCACGACTGTTGCTTGTCCTGACTTTGTGAACTTTGTCGAACGCGGAGAAACCTCAGGCGCAGCAGTCACAAGCGCTGCAGAGAAGTATTTGGCTCCGTTAAAGGCTGCAGGCGTCGACACCTTGGTTTTGGGCTGTACTCATTATCCACTTCTGACTGGCGTCATTTCTTATGTGATGGGAAATGATGTGACTTTGGTTTCAAGCGCGGAAGAGACTGCAAAAGATCTCTATCGCGTGTTGGTGGAAAAGAATTTATTACGTGGGACTGAGTCTCCTGCCGATTATCAATTTATTTCCAGTGGCGACCCCGATACCTTTGCGCACTTGGCACGACGCTTCCTGGGACCGGAAGTTAACTTTGTAAAAGGTCAATTGTGAAAGGGAGATGCTAAATGAGTAATCTCAAGAGAGTGGATGGGCGATCCCCCGAAGAGCTCCGTGTGATCTCATTTCAACGCGGTTGGTTAGATAACGCAGAAGGTTCAGTTCTCGTCTCTTTCGGAAATACCCGAGTTCTCTGCGCCGCCTCATTTACTCCTGGCGTCCCGCGTTGGTTGGTTGGAAGTGGAAAAGGTTGGGTCACATCCGAATATTCGATGCTGCCGCGAGCTACCCACACTCGCTCCGATCGCGAGAGTGTCAAAGGAAAACTCGGGGGCCGCACTCAGGAGATTTCTCGACTGATTGGGCGCTCCTTGCGTTCTGTCGTGGATATGAAAGCTCTCGGTGAAAATACGATCGTCCTTGATTGCGATGTTCTGCAAGCAGATGGCGGTACTCGAACTGCTGCAATTACTGGTGCATATGTGGCGCTCAGCGATGCAATTGCTTGGGCGATGAAGAAAGGTCATATTGCTGGTGCTTCGCCGCTGTCTGGATCCGTTGCAGCGGTCAGTGTTGGAATCATCAGCGGAACTCCGATGATTGATCTCTGTTACGAAGAGGATGTCTCTGCAGAAACAGATATGAATATTGTCTGCACTGGAGAAGGAAAGTTTATTGAGGTTCAGGGAACTGCCGAAGGCCAACCATTTGATCGTGCACTTCTGGATCAACTTTTAGATCTCGGTGCGCGCGGATGTACTGAGTTGGCAGCCTTACAGCGCGATGCGCTCGCAGGCTAGTGATTGATAAGTAGCCACCAGTTGTTATGCCTGATTTAGTCTTAGCTACACGCAATAAGGGAAAGATTGCTGAAGTGCAACGATTGATTTCTCTGCACGCGCCACAGATCACCCTTCGCTCAGTTTCCGAATTCAATCTCGATGATGTTGAGGAGACGGGAACGACTTTTGAAGAGAACGCCTTACTTAAGGCCGAGACCATAGCTCGACAAACAGGGCTAACCGCACTTGCCGATGACAGTGGTATCGCAATTGATGCTCTCGACGGCGCTCCAGGAGTCTATTCAGCGCGCTGGTCAGGAGTTCATGGTGATGATGCAGCAAATGTCGCAAAGGTTTTGCTCGAACTCTCAGATGTTCCAGATGAGGATCGGGGAGCACAATTCGTCTGTGTTATTGCGCTGGCACATCCTGATGGAAGATCCATCATCGTGCGGGGAGAAGTTGAGGGCGTTGTGCGTCGCGACCCGATTGGTAACCATGGATTTGGTTATGACCCGATTTTTCAACCCGATGGTTATGCCATTACAACAGCACAGATGGACCCCGAAACTAAAGATGCCATTAGCCATCGCGGCAAAGCGCTCCGCGAGATTGCTTCAAAAATAGGCCCCTTTATCGGAGCCTAAAAGCCCGAGTAATTGCATGAGCGAAGGTAGGCTTCACTCATCAGTACGGAGATTGAATAAAGGAGTAGTCGTGGCAGCAAAGAAGAAAGCTTCCGCTAAACGTCCAGTCAAGAAAGCTGCGGCGAAGCGTCCTGCAAAGAAAGCAGTGAAGAAATCGGTAAAGAAAGCAACGAAGCGTCCTGCCAAGAAAGCGGCAGCAAAACGTCCAGTTAAGAAGTCTGCTAAGCGCGCTGTTGCAAAGAAATCTGCTGCGAAATCTGCTGCGAAATCTGCTGCGAAAGTTGATGCCTCAAAGATTGTTATTCCACCAGTTCCTGCGCGTGGCGCAACACCAGTCACAAGCACTCCAGCTCCAGCGAAACCAGTAACTGCTCCAGCAGCTCCGGCCAAGAAAAATTCAAATGGCATCCTCTTCCTCGTCATTGCAGGAGTTGTACTTCTTGCCATCTTTGCCCTCACTAACTCATCTAGCGATGATGATGCGGCGCCAAAGCCGACTGCATCTGAATCGGTCTCTGAAGAACCAACTGCGGAACCGTCAGAAAGTGAGAGTGAATCCAATGCGACTCTCACCTATGAAGCTCCTCAGGGTTTTGTTGCGATCAATAATGGCAATGGAGGCGTCACACTTCGTTGGAAAGCTCCAGCGGCTTCTGAAGGATTGACGGGCTATGCAATTTCGGTCTCGTACAACGCCGTTGATTTCACCGAAGTTTCCACGGTTGCAGCCGATCAACTCTCACTTGATATTGCAAAAGCAGGGGATGAGGGTGGAACGCAGTTCCTGCTTCAGTCAGTTTATTCCGATGGAACAAAAGTAGATGCCGCAAAGTTTTCGCTTAAGGGCAAGTACCAGAACTAAGAAGCACATTACTTAAAAACCGCCTCCAGAAATGGAGGCGGTTTTTATTTTTGCAGCACTTCTCTGATGGCAGAGACATAGGCATTGACTCCCGCAGGGTTGAGGTGCACTCCGTCGCTCGCAAAATAGTCAGGATGATTAGATGAAATTTGGTCCCAGTTAATGAGAATAGTGTTGGGGTATTGGGCGACAACCTTTTGAATTAGCTCGTTATTCAAATCTTTCCAGGAACGTGGAACTGCAGTATTCACAACGATAATTTTGGGTTGGTTCTTCACAATTTCCATCAGCGCCACTACATCGTCTTCCACCAACCGATTGTTATTGCCAAGGTTAAGGATGACAGGGGATTGTCCGACAAATTGTTGATCAGTCTTCGCAACTTCAATCAGCTCACTTATTTGGCGGCCAACCCGAGCATTGATGAGTTCGATTCGCTCATATTGCGCAAGAACATTTCTAATTCCAAGGATGACAGAGTCTCCGGTGACCCAGAGACCTGGAGTATCTGCGCTCGTAATTACTTGATTGACGTCACCTTCAGTTGCATCTTCTGCAGCTTGCTTCTCTTGTGCTGCTATGAGATCAGCTCGCTCCATTGCATTTATGGAAACGAGCGATGTTGCGGCAAAGGTGAGAAGGACGGCTGCCACAGTGGAAAGTTTCTGACGCAGACGCACTGCCTTCGTTCGATATTTCATGCCCCGGAACCAGAGTTCAAAATACCCACGGCGTACTGGAATTTCGATGTAGCGTAAAGAGATATCTGCGAGAGCAAAAACTATGAGGACTCGAAGTGCGTACAACGCCCAGTCATCACCGACGAGATCAATGGAGGGACGGGTAAGTTGAAAGACAATCCAGTGCCAGAGATAGATTCCATAGGAACGCTCTCCAATCCAGATCAACGGTCTGGTGCTGAGAATTGGCGCAAAACGTGAGGCAGGATGAACAACAGAAATAAGCGTTGCGCATCCGAATAGTGCAGATAGTGGGAAAGCAATGCGATACAGAGTGGGATCGCTCTCGTTAATGAAAAGGAATGTGCTGAGCAAACCTAGCAATCCAACAACTCCAATAAGATCTATAAAGTCTTGAGCGCGTTTAGTGATCTCTCGGGTGAGATTTTGCGGTTGCCAACTTACCGCCAGAGCGGAACCAAGAAAGAGTCCAATGGAGTGTGTATCAGTTCCAAAATACACATGGCTGATAGCTGATTCTTGAGTGTCCATGCGGACTGAATAAGCGAAAAGCGCAATTCCTGAAGCTAATGCGATTCCAAGGGCGGCATAAGGAATGTTTTTCTTGCCAAAGTATTTCAATATAAATAGCAGTACAAGTGGCCAGATGAAATAGAACTGTGCTTCTACTGCTAGCGACCAAGTGTGTTGTAACAATGGAGGACGACCGATTGCTTCAAAGTAATCTTGCTGACGGGATACCAGCGCCCAGTTCATCGAACCGGTGAGTACAAAAGGGATATCTGCAATAAATCTTCGTACCGTTTCGGGCGCGTAGACTCCAATAAAAAGCGTTGTAAAGACCAGCATCGCAACAAGTGCGGGAAGTAATCGGCGAATTCTGCTGAGATAGAAAGCGCGTAAATCTAGAGTTCCAGAACGAGCAATGGAGTCAAGAATGAGGCCAGTTATCACGTAACCGGAGATGACGAAGAAGAGATCAACGCCAAGGAATCCGCCCGGAATCCAATCGATTCCAAGGTGATAGAGGAGGACCGCTACAACTGCGACAGCGCGTAGGCCGTCAACAGAATGGATATAGCGGCTGTTGGAGCTGGACATCACCGACGTTTCTTAGCAGCGCTCTTCTTTGTAGAGCCCTTCTTGGCAGACTTACTGGAACTCTTCTTGTTTGATTCTTCAGAGCTTTGCGACGTTGCTTGTGAAATTCTTTGGGAGACCTTCGTATCTGACGATGGCGTTCCGTCAGGAGAAATAGCAGAAAGAACCTGTTTTTGGAGCTCTGCTAAGCGATTAAAGGCGCTCTCGAGACGTTGCCGCGATTGAGAAATTGCGTTCTCGGCCGCGTCAAGTGATTGAGTTTGGATGCGATAGAGCCGCTCTGCTTCCGAGATAACTCCAGATAACCAGTTGCGATACTCCGAAACTTCTGTTGTTGCAGTGAGAACAAGACGCTCTGCTTCGCGCTTTGCATTAGAGGTAATAGCGCTTCCTTCACGCTTCTTGGTATTGAGTAAATCCTCGGCTTCAGACTCTGCTCGAGAGAGGATGTCAGAAGCATCGGTTTCGGCAGCTTCAATGTACTTGCGTCCACGTGATTCAGCTTGAGCGAGAGTGGATTTGGCTTTAGCTTCAGCACTTTCAATCGCAGCGGTCGCCTGCTTCTTGCTCTCATTCAATACTCGCTCAGCGCTGGAATTTGCTTTTGCTTCACGCTGTTGCGCGGTGCGAATAATGGACATCGCAGTCTCTGTTGCAAGAATTTCAAATTCTTCTTTAGAGAGCGAGGTGATATCTCGGCGAGAGCGGAGATCATTGAGTTGCGACTCCAATTCGCGGATGCGATCAAGGGATGCCGAACCCGCAGTTAAGTTAGGTTTATTGACGCTCTCATCTTCGCCCTTAAAGCCTACCCATGATAAAAATTTCTTATCTGCCACGTTCTAACTCCCTATTCACATTCTTGAATTCGATACCCGAACTGCGGGCGTGAATCTTCCCACGAGTCAGTGCAGGTTGAAAATGGGGTGAAGGAGCGTGATTACGGATAGAGCCCGCGTAGGCGATGGGCTTCAGCGACCCGGCCCACCCCAATCATGTTGGCCGCTTCACGCCAGGTAACCCTCTTACTAGAGGCGTTTTCGGAAACCTCGTTGATGGCGCGCATCAAAATAGAATTGAGATTCTCTTTAACTTCATCAGCGCTCCAAAAGTAATTTTGTTTATCTTGCACCCATTCAAAATACGAGACAATAACGCCACCAGCGTTTGCCAAAATATCAGGCACGACCAGAATCCCTTTTTCATTCATGATCGCATCTCCACCAGGAGTTGTTGGCGCGTTAGCCCCTTCAACCACAATCTTGGCTCGAATTCCGTTTGCTGTTGATTCGGTTATGGCGTCGGCAAGCGCAGCAGGCACAAGGACATCGACAGGGAGATGAAGCAGCTCCGTATTGGTGATTTTTTCAGTGCCGGGTGCCCCCACAACAGTTCCATTTTCTAGAAGATGCTTATGGATATCGGCGACGCTCTTGAATCCTGTCACGCCACCATTAACATCACTGACAGCCACAACTTTAAGTCCCATATTCTCCAGTGCGACCGCCGCCCAATATCCAACTTTTCCGAATCCTTGAATAGCAACCGTTGCGCCGTGCGGATTAATTCCTTTTATCTTGAGCGCTTCACGAACTGAGATTGCAACGCCATCACCCGTTGCAGATGTTCTGCCGAGCGAACCACCAAGAACTATTGGCTTTCCCGTCACCACACCAGGAACGGAGAAGCCAGCATTAACGGAATATGTATCCATCATCCACGCCATATTTCGCTCATCAGTTCCCACATCAGGGGCTGGAATGTCTCGCTCTGGACCGATGATGGGAAGAATTTCAGAGGTATAACGTCGAGTGAGTCTCTCATTTTCAGTCATTGATAGCGTCTTGGGATTTACAGCCACGCCACCTTTTGCGCCACCATAAGGAAGATTTGCGAGCGCGCATTTCCATGTCATCAACATTGCAAGCGCCACGGTTTCATCGAGATCGATATCTTGATGAAATCTCACTCCACCTTTTGAAGGGCCTCGCGTAGTCGAGTATTGAACGCGGTAACCCTTGTACATCTCAACGCGACCATCGTCACGACGCAGCGGGACTGCTACTTCGAGTATTCGACGTGGAGTTGAAAGAGTATTCCAGTCATTTTCAGAGAGTTTAAGTTGATCTATCGCTCTACGTAATTGCGAGAGCGCAGTAGCCAGGGGTGATTCCTTTGATGACGCCATTGTCATAACGCAAATGTAGTCAGCGCCGGGTCAACGTGCCATCAACTATTTATAGGAGTTCTGTGAGGTTTAATATAGAAATTGATAAGTCTGGTGCGGGAGGTGGGACTTGAACCCACACGCCGAAGCACAGGTTCCTAAGACCTGCGTGTCTGCCATTTCACCACTCCCGCAAGATGTGGGTCGAAAGAATACCCACAAATCCCGAGTCAGAAAAATTGATACTGAGTCTTAGCCTGCGCTCGCTCCGCGGCGCGAGACCGCATCAATTGTTGCTGAGATCAAAAGAACTGCGCCCGTGACCATAAATTTGATTCCGGCAGGATAACCAAGGAGCGCCATTCCATTATCGATAACAGCAACCACCAAACCGCCAAGAATCGCATCACTCACTTTTCCTTTTCCACCGAAGAGGCTGGTTCCACCGATAACGGCTGCACCAACGGCATAGAGGAGAGTTGAACTTCCACCTGTTGTTGGGGAGATGGAGTTAGCGCGGGAAACAAAGATCATTCCTGCAACTGCAGCAAATCCAGAGCAGATCATAAATGCGGTGATGCGGACCATTTTGACGTTGATACCAGCGCGACGAGCTGCTTCAGCATTTCCACCAACAGCATAAATATGAAGCCCGTAGGAGGTTCTAGTGAGAACAAATGTAGCGCCAACAAGAAGTACCAAAATTACCGGCACGACATAAGGAATTCCACGCAAGCTAACCAGTTCTGGGTTGTTGCTACGTTCTACAGTTAGAGCGGAGGTTGCTGCAACCCCAATGACAATCAAACCGATGGTTTTGATTACCCAGAATTTAAACAAGCTGTCAACTAAACCAGCGCGGCGACGCTTGGAGAATTTCCATAGTCCAGAGAGCACGTAAGCGCCCGCAGTAACAAAGAAGAAAATCCAACTTGCTGAGACGGAGAGATTCTTATTCTCCACGGCCAGAATGACAGGATCTTCAATGCGGATTGTTCCTCCTTCGCCAACTAAGAGAAGAAGTAAGCCTTGGAAAGCCAAGAAGGTTGCAAGGGTTACGACGAAGGATGGAATTTTGAGCTGTGCAACAAGATAGCCAATGAATGCTCCGAGTACGACACCACCGAGGATGCTCACGGGGAACGCGATGTACCAGGCGTAATCCATCTCAGTGATCATGATGACGAGAATCGCGCCGCAAACACCTGCTGCATATCCAGCGGAGAGATCAATTTCTCCAAGAAGAAGTACGAATATCAAGCCCATGGCAATCACTGTGACTGCTGCTGCTTGAGTAAGGAGGTTTGCAAAATTTCCAGGAGTTAAGAAAACCGAACTCATTGAACCGAAAACCAAACAGAGTACAACGAGGCCGAGAATTGCTGGGAGGGCCCCCACTTGGCCAGCTTTTACTTTACTCCACCAATCGCGGAGTGATTTTTCAATTGTGATCTGTTCGCTCATTTCTTGGCACCTGCAATCGCATCAGAACTTCCAGTTGTGATGAGTCGAACTACATCATTTTGGGTCACCGAATTCTTCTCTACTTGCGCCGCCATGGTTCCGAGGTACATCGCAGCGATGTTATCTGCCACTTGGAATACATCATTAAGGTTATGGCTAATGACAATAACTGCTAGACCATTGTCCGCAAGTTGACGAACCAATTTCAAGACTTGTTCGGTCTGCGCCACGCCAAGAGCGGCAGTTGGCTCATCTAGGATGACAACTTTGCTATTCCATAACACTGCACGAGCGATGGCAACGGTCTGGCGTTGTCCACCACTTAAGGAGGCAACTTTCTGGCGAATCGACTTAACAGTGCGAACACTTAATCCATCAAGAGTCTTCTTCGCCATCGACTCCATGGTCGACTCATTGAGCGTTATTCCACTCTTCTCTTCACGTCCAAGAAACATGTTGTGAACAATGTCAAGGTTGTCACATAACGCAAGATCTTGGTAAACAATTTCAATTCCGAGCGCCGTCGCATCGCGCGGTCCAGCAATCGTGACCTTATTTCCTTCAAAGATAAATTCGCCAGTTTCGGGCGTGTATATGCCGGCGATGCATTTGATGAGCGTGCTTTTGCCTGCACCGTTATCACCAACAAGCGCTGTGACTTTCCCTGCATACGCATCAAAGTCAACATTTTTAAGGACATGAACTGGTCCAAAAGATTTGTTGATTTTGCGGAGGGAGAGTAGTGGTGAGGCCATGGACTTTCCTCGCTCTCAGTTTGTACTTCAGAATCGTGATTTAAAGATTCAGCCCGAGTATTTTCATACTCGGGCTGAACTTGTACTTCTACTTACTTTTTCTGCCTAACGGTGTCTTATTAGATTCCGTTAGCGGTGCAGAGGTCTTCGATGCCTTCGCAAACAGCTTCACGTGTCTGGAAGCCATCTTCGATAACAACAGCAACGTTTTCCTTGGTGATTGAGACTGGAACAAGGAGAACTGAAGGAACATCTGTGGTTCCGTTATTGACAGAGCCAGTTGCTGTAGTTGCATCTTCACCCTTGAGGAGTGCGATCGCAAGTTCAGCAGCAGCTTCTGCTTCAGCCTTTATTGCCTTGTAAACAGTGTTTGAGAGATCACCGGTGAGAATTGCACGGAGACCATCGACGGTTGCATCCTGTCCGGATACGCATACCTTGCCGTTGAGTCCGTTCTTCTTCAACACAGCAACAGCTGCGAGGCCAAGGCCTTCGTTAGCTGAGACGACAGCATCAAGTTTGCCGCCAGCCTTTGCAAGTTGCTGCTCGAAAATTGTTCCACCCTTGACGTTATCCCAGTCTGGAACAGCCTGGTCATCAACGAGTGTGTA
>JACCDW011330109.1_pt1 | contig 10629 bp, 6 predicted proteins | sample 7449781 | NCBI WGS metagenome assembly JACCDW01 (sample SAMN15323449, study PRJNA562643) | freshwater metagenome | isolation source: river surface water | place: USA:Blue River Watershed | collected 2017-08-18
GCTGGCGGTAGCCGGCCGCAGCGCCTGCAGCGCGCGAATCGCAGCGGCAGTCTGGCGCTTGGCGCGCGACTCCAGCCATTTGCCCAACAGCACCAGGGTGATGACCACCGCCGACCCTTCGAAATAGAGGTCGGGCCCGTGCCCCCCGTGGTGTTCAACCGGGCTGCTCCACCACAGCCAAACCGACAGCGCCCACCCGGCCGTGGTGCCCAAGGACACCAGCAGGTCCATGTTGCCGGTGCCGGCGCGCAGGGAATGCCACCTCGCTTTGTAAAAGTGGGCGCCCAAAATGAATTGCACGGGTGTGGCCAAGGCGAACTGCCAAGCGGCGGGCAGCATCAGGTGTTGACCCCACAAGGCGCTGACCATCGGGGCCACCAGCGGCAGGCTCAAGACCACACCCGCCCAAACGGGCCACGATTCGCGCCAACCCGCGTGGTCGGCCGAGGGCCCGGTCTGGGCCTCGCGCGGCTCGTAGCCGGCGTCGCGGATCGCGCGTCGCAATCGGGCCTGTTGTTCGGCGGCGTCGGCGGGCGCGCCGCTCAGGGTCACGCGCGCCATCTCGGTCGCCAGGTTGATGCTGGCCGAGGCCACGCCGGGCACCTTGGTCAGTGCCCGCTCGACGCGGGTGACGCACGATGCGCAGGTCATCCCGCCCACGCCGATGTCGCAAACCAGATCAGAGGAAGCCATATGGATCGAGTGTAGAACCAAACCCCCTTATACCCAAGGGGTATGTGGGGCGGATGTGCGTCAGATCAAGCTTGGGCTGAGTCGGGGGTGTTTTTCTGGCGCGGCGAGAACCAGGCCACATACAGCGAGGGCAGCACCACCAGGGTCAGGAGCGTGGCCGACACCAGGCCGCCGATCACCACCAGGGCCAGGGGCCGCTGGGTCTCTGCCCCGATGTCGTGGCTCAGGGCCATGGGCAACAGACCCAGAGCGGCCAGCAGGGCCGTCATGAGCACGGTGCGCAGGCGTTGCATCGACCCTTGGCGCACCGCCTCGATCAGGGGGTGGCCGGCGGCACGCAACTGCTGGAACACGGTCAGCATCACCACGCCGTTGAGCACCGCCTGGCCCGAGAGCGCGATGAAGCCGATCGCCGCCGACACCGACAAGGGAATGCCAAACAACCACAGCGCAAAAATCCCGCCCACCAGGGCCAGGGGCACGTTGAGCAAAATCAGTGCCGCGCTCTTGAGGGTCTTGAAGGCGTCAAACAGCAGCACGAAGATCAGCAGCAACGAGATCGGCACCACCACCGCCAGGCGCTTCATGGCGCGCTCTTGGTTCTCAAATTCACCCGACCAGGTGACGGTGTAGTTGTCGGGGATCTTGACCTGCTCTTTCACGCGCTGCTTCATGTCGGCCACGACCGAGCCCATGTCGCGGCCCTTGATGAAGATGCCGATCGCCATCGTGCGGCGCCCCGCCTCGCGGGCGATGTTCATGGCGCCGCTGCCCTGCGTGATGTCGGCGACCGCCACCAGCGTGGTGCAGCCCCCGTCCGGGGTGGCGATCGGGGTGCGGGCAAGTTGTTCCAGGTTGCGTCGCTCGGGCGGTAGGCGCACGGCGGCGGCGAACTTGCGCTCGCCCTCCCAGATTTGGGTCGCGGTCTTGCCGGCCAAAGCGGCTTCGATCACGTCTTGCACGTCGCTCACGTTCAGGCCAAAGCGGGCCGCCCGCTCGCGGTCGATGTCGATCAGCAATTGCGGCTGCTCGCCGGCCCGGTCGACCTCGGCGCGCTGCACGCCCTGCACCTGTTTGAACTGCCGCTGCAAGGCCTCGACCGTTTCGCGCAATTGGCTCAGGTCGTCGCCGGCCACTTTGACGACGATCTGGCCCTTGATCTGCGAAATCGATTCCAGCACGTTGTCGCGGATCGGCTGCGAGAACGCGGGGTTCACGCCGGGGATCACCGACAGGCGGGCGTCCATCTCTTCGATCAGGCGCTCGCGGGTCAAGCCCTTGCGCCATTCTTCGGTCGGTTTGACGTCGACAAAGACCTCGGCCATGCTCAGGGTCTTGGGGTCGGTGCCGTCTTCGGGCTGGCCGGCTTTCGAGACCACGGTGCGCACCTCGGGGATCGCCAGCAGGGCCTTGCGGGCCATGCGCAAGACCTGTCCCGCTTCTTCTTGCGAAATGCTCGGCGGCAAGTCCCAGTTGACCCAGAAGGTGCCCTCGTTGAGCTCGGGCAAAAACTCCGATCCCAGGCGCGACCCCAAACCCAGGGCGAGGACAAAACTCGCCAACGCGACCAGCATGACTTTGCGGGTGTTGACCAGCGCCCAGTCCAACACCGGTTGATAGATGCGTTTGGCCGCCGACACCAGTCGGTTGTCGTCGTGCGGCAATTTGCGGCGCAGCATCCAGTACGCCAACAGCGGCACCAGGGTGAGGGAGAAAATCAGCGAACCCAGCAAGGCGGTGGTCACCGACAGCGCCATGGGTTGAAAGATCCGGCCCTCGTGGCGCTCCAGCGCAAAGATCGGGATGTGCGCGGCGATGATGATCAGCATCGAGAACAGCGTGGGCCGCCCCACCTCGTTGGCGGCTTGCATGATCAGCGTCTTGCGCTCTTTTTCGTTCATGCCCTCGCCGCGTTGGGCCAGCCGGTGCATGATGTTCTCGATCACGATCACCGCGCCGTCGACGATGATGCCAAAGTCCATCGCGCCCAGGCTGAGCAGGTTGGCCGGCACGCCCATGATCTTCAGGCCCATGAAGGTCGCCAGCAGCGACAAGGGGATGACCACCACCACCGCCAAACTGGCCCGCAGGTTGGACAAAAACAGATACAACACCAGCGACACCAACAAGGCCCCTTCGACCAGGTTGCGAAACACCGTGGTCAGGGTTTTGTTCATCAGCCAGGTGCGGTCGTAAAACGGCACGATTTGCACGCCCGGCGGCAGGCCGCGTTGGTTGAGCTGTTCGATCCGCTCTTTCACGGCTTTGAGCACCACGCTCGGGTTCTCGCCTTTGCGCATGATGACGATGCCGATCACGGCGTCGTCGTCGCCGTCTTGTCCCACGATCCCCAACCGTGGCACCGCCCCGACCTTGACCTGGGCCACATCGCGGATCAGGATCGGGGTGCCGTTGCGCGAGGCCAGCACGATCTCGCCGATGTCGTCGGCCGAGCGCAGCAGACCGATGCCGCGGATCGCAAATTGTTGCGCCCCTTGGGCGACGTAACTGCCGCCGGCGTTGGAGTTGCCTCGGCCCAGGGCGTCGAGCAGGTTTTGAAAGGTCAGTTTGTGGGCCCGCAGGCGGTCGATGTCGGGCTGCACCTCGTACTGCTTGATGAAGCCGCCCATGGCGACCACATCGGCCACGCCCGGCACTTGACGCAAGGCGCGCTCGATCACCCAGTCTTCCAGCGTGCGCAATTCGGTGGTGTTTTGACCGTCGCCCCGCACGCGGTAACGCATGATCTCGCCCACCGGCGTGGCGTTGGGCGCGATGTTGACTTGGGCACCGGGGGGCAGGTCCACGCTGAGCAAGCGCTCGTTGACCTGTTGTCGAGCCAGATGGACATCGGCCTGGTCGTTGTAGGTGATGACGGTGTAAGACAAGCCGAACTGGGTGTGCGAAAACAGCCGGATCGAGTTGGGCAAACCGGCCAGCGCGGTCTCGATCGGCAGGGTGACCTGTTTTTCCACCTCCTCGGCGGCGCGGCCAGGGTAAAGCGCGATCACGGTGACTTGGGTGTCGGTCACGTCGGGAAAGGCCTCGACCGACAGGGTGTTGAACGAGAACACGCCGGCCAAGACGAACAACAGGCTGCCCAGCAGGATGAACAGCGGCTGGTTGATGGCGAACTGGATGAGGCGTTTCATCGCTTGCCCGCTGTCGCCGGCATGGGCTTTTGTTGGGCCTCGTCTTGCGCGTTGCGCAATTCGCGCGCCAGCAGCAGACCGTTTTGAACCACCACCCGTTCGCCGGCTTGCAGGCCCTCGCTGATCAAGACCTCGTGCGGGCCTTCGTGCAGCACCAAGATGCTGCGCGGTTCGAACACGCCGGGCGTGTTCTGGACGAACACCATGTGCTGGTTGCCGCGCAAAAACACCGCGCTGGCCGGCACCCGCAGGGTGTCGGTGAAGGTGCGCTCGAAATGGGCGGTGGCCAGCATTTCACCTTTCAGCAAGCGCTGTGGGTTGGGCACCACGGCGCGCACCTTGATCGTGCGGGTGCTGGGTTCGATGTAGTCGGCCACGGCGCTGATTTGCGCCGTGAAAACCGTGTCCGGCAAGGTGGGCACCTTGATGGTGATGTCGCGGCCCGGCTTCAGGCTGGTCAGGTCGATCTCGCGGGCGTCGATTTGCACCCACAGCTGCTGGGGGTCTGTGATGACAAACAGCGGCGGGGTGCCAGGGCCGCTCTGATCGGCGCGCAACTCTTGTCCGGGGTTGATGTTGCGTTCGACCACCACGCCGTGCAGGCCGCTGTTCAGCGACAGGTTTTGGTCGACGCCAGCGGCGGAGCTGTACAGCCGCACGCGGCTGTTGGCGCGCGTCCACTCGGCTTGGGCGCGGGCTTCGTCGGCTTGCGAGACCTCCAGGTCTTTGCGTGCCACCACACCGGCATCGAACAAGGTTTGTTGGCGGTGCAATTGCTTTTGCGCCAAGGTCAGGTCGGCTTGGGCGCGCGCGGCATCGGCCTGGGCCAAGCCAAATTCGGGCGAGGCCAGCTGGGCCAGTCGGGTGCCGACTTGCACCGCTTGGCCCAGGTCGACATGGATGCCCACCACGCGCCCGGAAAAAGCCGGATAAATGCGTTGGGTGCGCTCTTCGTTCCAAACCAATTTGGCGGGCAACTCGACGCGCAATTGGGTCGCGGGTGCCGCGGTTTCGGTGGCCAGCAAGGCCAGTTGTGGGTGATCGGCCGGGTAGCGGATCTGGTTGTTCTGGATGATGGGCTGGCTCGGCGCCGCCACTGGCGCGGGCGCGTCTTGGCAAGCGGTCAGCAACAGCAGGGCCAGCGAAAGGACGGGCAGGGCAAGGGTTCGTGCGTTCATGGGGGGCTTTCAGCGGCGCGCGTTCGCCGGCGGGGTCGAGGCCAGCAGGCGTAGGCGCGCTTGTGGCTCGCCTTCGGACCACAGCACCAGGCTGGCATAGGCCACCGCGTGATCGAGTCGGGCGGTCAGGCCGTCGAGCCAAGTGTGGTGGTGGGTGCGGCGCGCATCAAGCAGATCGGTCAGGGAAACGCCGCCCTTTTGGTAAGCCAGCTCGGCCTGGTCGAGCACCTGGCGGGCTTTGGGCAGGATCTCATCGCGGTGCGCCAGCCAACGCGAGCGCGCCGCCAGAAAGTCCTGGATGAGTGCCTGCCACTCGGTTTGGGCCTGGGCCCGGGTTTGCTCAAGCACCTCTTCGCTTTGTGTGGCCTGGGCCTGGGCGCGGGCGATTTCACCCTCGAAGCCGTAATTCCACTGCAAAGGCATTTGCACCCGGAACTCCAGCAATCGGGTCGAGGTGCCGGGGTAGTGGTCGACGCTGCTGCCCCAGGTGATGTCGGACTTCTTTTGCGCCATCGCCAGTGCCAGCGCCTGTCGTGCGGCTTGCACCCGTTGCTGGGCGGCCACCACCGCAGGGCGCTGCGCCACCGCATCGGCCATGTGCGACGACCATCGCTCGCCATCCAGCCAGGCGCCCGTGGCCTCGGGCCAGCCTTGGGCGGGCACCCAGCCCTCGGCAGGGGCCGCCAGCCGGGTGATCTGGCGCAGGGCCAGCGTGGCGCGTTGCACGCTGGCTTGGGCCGCGGCGATGTCGGCCTCGGCCCGGCGGGCTTCGATTTGCCAGCGCAGCATGTCCTGCCGCGAGAGGTCGCCGGCTTGCTGGCGCAACTCGGCGGCTTGGGCCTGTTGGCGGCCGGCGCTGGCCATGGCTTGGACATGCGCGAGTCGCTCGACCTGGGCCAGCCACTCGAAATAGGTGGCGCTGGCCTGCACCATTTGTTGGCGTCGGATTTGCGCCAGGTCCTGTTCGGCGGCCAGGGCGTTGCTGCGGGCGGCCTCGGTGCGCAACTGGCGCTTGTTGCCGCGCTCATACGTGATGTCCAGGCCCAGCCCTTTGTCGATGCGCTTGTCGCGCCAGGCGTTGCCACCGCCGATGCCGTTTTGCAGGTCGATCGACGCGGTGCGCGCCGACAAGGTTGGCAAGGGGGCCCGGTCGGCACTGACGATGTCGGCCCGCGCCGCTTCGAGCTGGTGCTGGCTGATGCGGACTTCCAGGTTGGCGCTGGCCAAGCCCAACACCTGCTCCAGCCCCAGGGGCGTTTGTGCGAGCGCGCAAAGCGGCAAGCCCCACAGGACCCACCCCATGGGGTGGCGACCCCAAACGCGCATTTGTCGTATGCTCATGTTTGGTTTATCGCAGGTGTAGCCTGACCGAAGCCTGACCAGGACCCCCGTGCATGCGTATTTTGTTGATCGAAGACGACCCCGTGTTGCGCTTGGTGGTGCAACGCAGCCTGTCCGACGCGGGGCATCGGGTCGACGCGGCCAGCGACCTGGCGCAAGGCCGACAATTTTGGTCGGTGCAGCCCTATGACGCGGTGTTGTTGGACCTGAACCTGCCCTTGCAAAGCCGTGCGCCCACCGAACAGGGCAGCGGGCTTGACCTGTTGCGCGAGCGCCGGCGCAAGGGCGACCGCACCCCGGTGTTGGTGCTGACCGCCCGCAACCGAACCGAGGAGCGCATCGCCGGGCTCAATGCCGGCGCCGACGATTACTTGGGCAAACCCTTTGACCTGGCCGAGGTCGAGGCCCGTTTGCGCGCCCTGGTGCGCCGCACCCAGGGGGCCGAAGACGAGGTTCAGGTGGGCACGCTCAAGCTCATGCGCTCGTTGCGCCGCTTGCACCTGGGGGTCGAAGAGCTGGTCTTGCCCGCGCGCGAATACGAGGTGTTGTGCGAGTTGCTGAGCCCCCCCGGCCGGGTGATCAGCAAAAAAGAATTGGCCGAAAAATTGTCGGGCTTCGACGACATGCTCGGCGACAACGCGCTCGAGGCTTTTGTTTCGCGCTTGCGCAAAAAACTGCAAGGGTCGGGGGCAGGCATTCGCACCTTGCGCGGCATTGGCTATGTGCTGGAAGAGTCGAGCTCATGACCCCATCGCGACACCTGCCGACCCTGCTCAACCGACTGCTGCGCCATGTGCTCATGCCCCTGATGTGGGCGGGCGTGCTGGGGGCGGTGGCCGTCGCCTTGATCGCGCGCCATTTCACCAGCCAGGCCTACGACCGCTCTTTGTTGGACGATGCGCTCATGGTCGCCAGCCACGTGGGCGAGCGCAACGGCGAGCTGGATTTTCGCTTGTCGCCGGCCGAGATGAAGGCGGTGCTGTTCGATCAGAGCGAGTCGCTGTTTTTTGCCATTTACGACGGCCAAGGCCAGTTTCTGGCGGGCCACGCGGGCTTGCAGGGCGTGGCCTTGCCGCCGGATGGCGGCCCGACCTTTGGCGAATTCAGTCATCAGGGGCAGCGCTTGCGCACCCTGACCCTGCGTCGCGAACGCCCGCGCCCCTACACGGTGGTGATGGGGCAAACCACCCACAGCCGCGATCGCATCTTGCAGCAGGTCTTGGTGTTTTCGCTGGTGCCGCAACTGGTCTTGCTCTTCATCTTGGCCTTGTGGCTGCGACGCAACATCGAGTCCGAGTTGCAGCCCTTGTCGGACCTGGAGCAAGACCTCTCGCGGCGCGACGCCAGCGACTTGTCTCCCGTGCGGGTGCACCAGGCCAGCAGCGACATGCAGCGCTTGGGTGAAGTGGTCAACCACCTGTTCGGGCGCATCGCCCAGGGTTTGCAAGCGCAGCGCGAGTTCTCGGGCAATGTCGCCCATGAGTTGCGCACGCCGTTGGCGGGCATCCGGGCGCAGGCCGAGTACGCGCTCTCAAGCCCCCAACCCGAGGTCTGGCGCGAGCAGTTGCAGGGGGTGTTGGCCAGCCAATCCAGGGCCAGCCACCTGGTCGATCAATTGCTGGCCCTGGCCCTGGTGTCCGAGGCCAAACAGGTGTTGACGCTGGAGCCGGTGTGCTTGAGCGAATTGGCCACCCAGGCCTTGTTGCGCTGGATGCCTCAGGCCGACCAACGCGGGGTGGACTTGGGGGGACAGGGGCTGGATGCCCCTTGTTGGGTGATGGGGCAACGGGCCTTGTTGGAAGGCTTGCTCGACAACTTGATCGACAACGCTTTGCGCCATGGCCGGCCCGACGCGGGTCGCGGCGCGCAGGTCACGGTGGGCTTGTCGGGGTCGTCCGTTGCGCAGGGCGTGTGGCGCCTGAGCGTGCAAGACAATGGGCCGGGTGTGCCCCTGGCCCGGCGCGAACAAATCCAGAGCCGATGGGCGCGCGGCAGCGAGGCCCCGATCGGCGATGGCCATGGCTTGGGCTTGTCGATTGTGTCGGCTTACGCGCGTCACCTGGGCGCCCCATTGGCGCTGACCGACGCCGAAGGGGGTGGCCTGTTGGTGTCGGTGGATTTGCGCGCGTGTCTGGCGCCCAGCCACGCAGCGCCGGGGCGGCTTTGAGCGGCTCGCCTTGGCGCACTGCCTTGGCCCTGTCGATGGGGGCCGCTCTCTCTCTGGGGGTGACGCGTTTTTCGTATGCCCTGTTGTTGCCCGCCATGCGCGATGACCTGGCTTGGTCGTACGCACTCTCGGGCACCATGAACACCGCCAACGCCGCCGGCTACATGGTCGGCGCGACGATGATGGCGTGGCTCATGCGGCACCGCAGCGCCGCTTGGGCCTTTGTCTGGGGCGGCGTGCTGGCCAGTCTGTTCATGGCCGCCAGCGGGTTTTTCCGCGACCCCAATGGCCTGCTCGCGCAACGCTTTCTGGCCGGCTTTGCCAGTGCCTGGGTGTTTGTCGCGGGCGGCCTGCTGGCGGCGCGGCTGGCGCAGGACCATCCGCAGCAAAGCGGTTGGTTGCTGGGCCTGTATTACGGGGGCACGGGTTGGGGCATCGTGGCCTCTGCCTTGATCGTGCCGTGGGCCATGCCGGTGCCCGCCGATTGGCCCCGCGCGTGGTGGGCGCTGGCGGTGGTGTGTGGCTTGGCGCTCCTTCTCATGGCGTTGGCGGTGCGCAATGTGTCGCCCAAAGGGGCACACCCCTCGCCCGCCCCCACCCCTGTGACCGAAGCGGTGCCCTGGTCGCGCGTGCGTGCCGCCATGGCTTGGGTCTTGTTGGGCTATGGGTGTTTTGGCATGGGCTACATTGGGTACATGACCTTCGTCATCGCCCTCTTGCGCCAACAAGGCGTGGGGGACAGCGAGCGCACCTGGTTTTACGTCGTGTTGGGCTTGAGCGTCGTCGCCTCGGCCCGCTTGTGGGCGCGCTTGCTCGACCGTTATCGCGACGGCCGCGCCTTGGCTTTGCTCAACGCGCTTTTGGGCCTGGCGACGCTGTTGGCCGCCTGGGCCCAGGCGTTGCCTTTGCTCATGTTGTCGGGCGCCTTGTTTGGCGGGGTGTTTTTGTCGGTGGTGGCCTCGACCACCGCCTTTGTGCGCCACAACCTGCCCCCAGCCTTGTGGGTGCGTGGCATCGGTTTGTTCACGGTCGTGTTCGCCTGGGGCCAGATCGTGGGGCCGACGATGGTCGGATGGATCGCCGACGGGCCTGGTGGCTTGCAGTCCGGCTTGCTCACTTCGGCGGCCTGTCTGTGGCTGGGCGCGGTGTTGGCTTGGCGCCAAAGATCGCTGCTGCCACTAAAATAAGCACTTCACCCGATCGCCCCCTGTGCCGCCCTGGCGGTCTTGTTGCCATGCTCTACCCCATTTCGTTTGATGTCATCGTCGTCGGTGGCGGCCATGCCGGCACCGAAGCCGCTTTGGCGGCGGCCCGCATGGGCTGCCAAACCCTGCTGCTGACCCACAACATCGAGACGCTGGGGCAAATGAGTTGCAACCCCAGCATCGGTGGCATCGGCAAAGGGCATTTGGTCAAAGAGGTCGATGCCTTGGGTGGTGCCATGGCGCTGGCCACCGATCAAGGGGGCATCCAGTTTCGGATCTTGAACAGCTCCAAGGGCCCTGCGGTGCGCGCGACCCGCGCGCAGGCCGATCGCATCCTCTACAAGGCCGCCATCCGGCGCTTGCTGGAAAACCAACCCCATCTGCACCTCTTTCAGCAGGCCGTTGATGACCTGACCGTCGAGGGTGACCGTGTGACGGGTGTTGTCACGCAAGTGGGCATTCGCTTCCGGGCCCGCGCCGTGGTGTTGACCGCGGGCACTTTTCTCGATGGCAAGATCCATGTGGGCCTGAACAACCACGCGGGTGGTCGGGCCGGTGACCCCCCGGCGCAAACCCTGTCGACCCGGCTGAAAGAATTGAAGTTGCCCCAGGGGCGGCTCAAGACCGGCACCCCGCCACGCATCGACGGGCGCACGATCGATTTTTCCCAATGCATCGAACAGCCCGGTGACGGCATGCCAGGCGGCATGAACGCGCACGACCCGGTGCCGGTGTTCAGCTTCATGGGCCGCGCCGACATGCACCCCCGCCAGGTGCCCTGCTGGATCACCCACACCAACGAGCGCACCCACGAGATCATCCGCAGCGGCTTTGACCGCAGCCCCATGTTCACCGGCAAGATCGAGGGCGTGGGCCCGCGTTACTGCCCCAGC
>JACCDW010373438.1_pt1 | contig 10628 bp, 11 predicted proteins | sample 7449781 | NCBI WGS metagenome assembly JACCDW01 (sample SAMN15323449, study PRJNA562643) | freshwater metagenome | isolation source: river surface water | place: USA:Blue River Watershed | collected 2017-08-18
TACCATATGCATTAAAGTCATCTTGAAATTTGTCAAAATTTTGTGGATTCATTATTTTTTTCCTCCTGGCGATGGTATTCCTAATCTTTCAAAAGTTTCTTTTTGTTTTTGTTCTCTTTGCTCAGGAGTAGATTGCGTAATAGATACAGGCTGTCCTAAAGCATCTGTTTTCCTTTGTTTTGGATTTGGATTTTTAGTTTTAGGATCTGAAAATCTTGAATAAAGAGACCACCCAAGGCCAGCGGTTCCAAATCCTGCCAAAGGTAGATATTTTGATAAAAGCGCATCTACTTTATCGTCTTCTGTGAGCTGATAAATCATTTGGTTTATTTCATCGGCATCAGCTTGATTTTTCAAATGAAATAAATATTTAAAACCACCTTCGCTATGGCGGAAAGAAGAACCATCTGCTTCTAATCCATTATTCATAATAATATCAGCTGCTTTTGACAATGTTAAAGGTTTGTCGGTATCTGGTACCCAGCGACCGCTGGTACTCCCAAATGAACCTGTTGGCTCCACCCATTTATATCGTCTAAAAGTATATTCTTTTTTCAAAATATTTTTTATACTATCATAAATACCTTTGCCGCCTTCTTCCATGAATTTTGCCCTAGCGGATACTTTCAATTTTGCAAGAAGTATTGAAATACCTTGTGCTATAGTTATATAAAGTCCAACATAACTGAATCCAGTTTTTACAATAGGTAATTTCCCAAGAAATTCAGCCACTTGCATGACTGCGCCAACGCCGCCGAGCTTGTAAGCAAGATTAATAGCTTGTTGCTCGTCTTTTTGCTTGACTCCACCCATGATTTTTACAACTTCAGACCAGTTGTTTTTAATGTCGGGCATCTTTGGAATCATTACTCCTGGATGTCCAGTCAATTCAACTTCTCCCAAAGATGCTATATTTTGTAATGATCTTAATTCATTTATCCATCTGTAAATATTTTGCTTCTGTGAAGTTACAATATTTTGAGAATTATTATCTTTGAATCTTTTCATATAAAAAGCCTTTTAAACAGTTACAATTAATTCAATATTCTTATCCTCAATATATTTTTCCTTTAAAGAATATGATTCAGGATTTGTTAAACAACTTGAATCAATAACCACTGTTCCTCTAAAATTAATAATTTCATTTTCATCATCAAATTCTTCAGAATAATCTCCAAGAAGATCGAATGCAGCTTCAGCCACAGAGTTTCTGACAATTGATTTAAGTGCCCTTGCACCAGTAGCCATACCAAATGCTTTTTCAATACAAGCTTCAATAAAAGCTTCAGTATAAATTAAATTGTAACCACTATTCGCAAATAACTTCTTTTGTAACTTAATAGGTGAATGAGTTGTATTCAAAAGAATCTTTCTCAATTCTTCTTTTGTAAGTGGTGCTAAAGCAACAATTGAAGGAATTCTTCCCAAAAGCTCTGTTAAAATGCCATACTCTTCAAGAGATTCCAAAAGAATATCATAAGGCGCCTGAGATAAGATCTCATGTGTCTTCATAGCCTTCTCGTATTCATTGTTGGTTTCAGAGGATGCCCTTAGACCTATTTGCCTTCCAGCATAACCCATTTTCTTTGCTACAATGTCGGAAAGTCCAATAAATGCGCCACCAAAGAAGAATAACATCCTGCCTGTATGCACTGAAATTGAATCATGAGGATCCTTTGCTAGTCTTACCTGACGTCCCTCAACCAAACGAAGTAAGGAACTTTGAGTGGATTTTGTCATAACTTCACTCTTGCCTTCGTGGTGATAACCAGCAAGCTTATCTATTTCATCAATAAATACTAAACCGCGTTCCGCTAGAGAACTGATACCCTTTGACTTTTGAACCATTTCCATGACAATTGTGTCAACATCTGCTCCCTGGAAACCAGTTGGTGAAAATATTGTTGAATCTGCAGAGACAAAAGGAACATCAAGCTTACTTGCAATTGTGTTAGCAAGAAGGGTCTTGCCGCTTCCAGAAGGGCCAATCATAAGAACATGGTGTGGATTAGGAATGCTATAAATATCAGATTCTGAAAGATCTGAATAATGTTCATGAACAGCAATGCTCATAATCTTCTTAGGCGTTGATTGTCCAATGACTGTATTTTCAATAGCTGAATAGATTTCTCTTGGAGACATAACAGCACTATTATTCATGTGATTCTTAATAAAAGAATTACGCTTTGATGCTGGAATCATTTCAAGGATCTTTTCCTTAAGCCTCCATCCAGTTTCAGAATCTTCAATGCCTTGCAAACAATTAACGACTTTGGAGTTTAATTCAATTTGACCGATTCTGCGACCACGTTCGAAGGGAGACACACATTCCTTACAAATCCATATTTCTCTATTTTGAATAGTTAAATTCTTACCCTTATTAATTACGCCTCCATCTACCGATGGTTTCTTACAAACCAAACATTGTGTGTCGTTGATATCGTCTGTTGGTGGTTCCATGTTAATTTTCAATTTAAACTCCTTATAAATTATATATATTATATTATGGTATGAAAGGTACTTCATTGTACCTTTAAAATTTACTTGATTTTAGAAATTAATCTATCTTTTAATGATGTATTCCGCTTAGTTTCTCTGGTGTTATTTACTGCGCTTTTGACTGCATTTGATGTTCCCACTACAATACAAATTTTCTTAGCCCTAGTTATACCAGTGTAGAAAAGATTCCTTTGAAGCATTGTGGTTTGAGAATCATGCGCCAATATAATCACAGCAGGAAATTCTCCTCCTTGAGATTTATGAACTGTAATACACCAAGCGTGTTGTAAATCATCTAATTCATGCTGTTTATAATTTACTACCTCGTTAAGATCTGGAAACTTTACTCCTACTTGTACAGGTGAAGTTTGCTTATTGATTCCAACAATCTTACCCATATCTCCATTGAAGACATTCTTTTCGTAATCATTTTTGATCTGCATTACTCGATCGCCCACTCTAAAGATCTTAGGCCCGCCAGAAAGCATGCCAGCATTGATTTCTTCTTTATTATCAGCTGGCGGATTTAATACAGCCTGGAGCTTTGGATTAATGTCATTGACACCAAGTCCCTTTTCTCTCATAGGAGTAAGAATTTGAATATCATCAGATGTTAAATTTTTATTTTCAATCTTTACAGCTGGTAAAGTTTTCTCAACTAGATGCTTTAATATACCAATGACATCATCAATCTTTTCTGCTCCAGCAAACATAAAATTTTTACCTTGTGATTTACTTGGAACAACTAGCTCAGGCATTCTTCCACCAATAACATCATGGGCTGCAAGAACAATAGCTGATTTAGCATCTTGTCTAAATACCTTATTTAATCTCACAAAGGGAATCTTATTGCTATTAATCAAATCCTTGAGAATATTACCTGGGCCAACAGACGGAAGTTGATCTACATCTCCAATGAGTACCAATCTATCGTTGCTTTCTAAGGCTGATAAAAGATGCTTGAATAACAAAAGATCAACCATAGAAGTTTCATCAACAATTACACAATCTGTTTGCAATGGATTTCCATCATTAAATTCAAAACCACCTTCAGGCGAAACTTTCAAAAGTCTATGAATTGTTTTAGCTTCAAATAGAGTTGATTCCATTAGTCTCTTAGCAGCTCGACCTGTGGGAGAACATAAATTAAAATTAATTTTATGATAATCCATGAGTCTGCAAATAGCCTTTGTAATAGTTGTTTTGCCAGAACCTGGGCCTCCTGTAATGATAAATACTCTATTGTTCAGGGCAGACATAATAGCGTCTTTTTGCTCATCTGAAAATGTAAAATTACCCAAGCCAACTATTTGTAAATCTTTTTCAAGCTCTTCAGTAGTTCTATAATAAGTCTTACCCTTGTATTGCATCAGATCTGATACAATTTCAGTAACTTTCTTTTCTGACTCATAAATTGAAGATAAATATATTTTTTGATCTTCGATCACAAGAGTACCCTTGGAAATAAGAGACTTTATGGCAGCCAAGATATGATTTAAATTTGCATCACCTTGAAGAAGCATTGAGGCCTGCTCTCCGATATTGTAGTGATCCATATAACAATGCCCACCTTGCATGAGCGCATTCTCTAAGATATATTTAATTGCAGCTTCAACGCGAGATTCACTATTCCGAGGAATCCCAACCTTAAGTGCAATATCGTCAGCCTTCTGAAAGCCAACACCATAAACTTCTGTGAGTCTATAAGGATCCTTCTCAACAACCTCAAGCGCTACTTCCTCAAAATGAGAGTGAATCTTAAGCGCGAGATTTACATTTACATTATATTTAATAAGATTGGATATAAGCTTGTGTGCTGCGCGGTTTTGAGTCCATTGCTGCTCGATAGCCTGAGCCCTTGCTTGTGGTAAGCCGGGAACATCATAAATTTTATCTATATTTTGATCTAAGACAGCAAGTGCGTCTGATCCAAAATGTTCAGCTACCATTCTTGCATAAGACTTGCCAATACCATCAAAGGAAGGCCCCGATAAGTAATTTACCACACCTTCAATGCTAGAGAATCCTTTCTCCTTGATGTCTTTGACCTTGTATTGCACACCATATTTGGGATGCTCGGTCTTGATTGCTGAAGCAGCTACCATTACACCGCAAGCAAATTCTGGCATATCGCCCACCAAAGTAGCAACATTGCCTTTGGCTAATTCAACCCTTAGAATTGCGTATCCACTATCAAATGTTTTCTGGCTTATAACCTCGCCAGCAAGCTCTTGCAAATCAGCTTCCATTGCTTTACCTCTTATATTTTCTGTATTTGTTATCGCTCTTAAACGCACAGAATAATTCAGGAAATTCGTCAGATTTTTGAACCCCTATTTTAAGGTATTCTATATTAATATATGTATTTAATAAATATTTTATTTTATTTACATATACGGTCATAGGGGACAAGGTTTAGGAGGTAGATACATTGTAAAATAGTAATGAATAAAATTGTCGATTGTGCAATTAAAAAATAAAAACCTTGTTCAAAAAATAAAAATAAAAGGAAATAACTATGGGTGGTAATAATTATATGGGTGCTCCTTCAAGCAACGTCATGACGGATCATGGATATGGCGAATGGGTTGTAGTTCTTTACAATCCAACTGGTCCTTGTGGCTTATTTAGAGGAAGTCTTATTGTCGCTAAAGACTTTCATACTATTTATGGTTTTAGAACCCTTAAGACTGGTGAAAAAGAAAAGAAGACTCTTGCTTCATTCCCAAGTCAAAATGTAGCATTTGTTTATGATCAAAGATTCATTGAAGATCTAAATGAAGATCTTGAAGAAGAAGAGGATTAATCAATATGTGGTGGTATAATCGTAATTCGGTAAGGCAGGCCTCTAATGAAGATGCTAAAATTGCATCAATGGATGCGGAAAGAATTATTAGAAGACGATTATACTACCAAGGGGACGTAAATCCTTCTGAAGACAAAGTCAATAAACTTGTAGCTCAAGTTATTGAACATTTGAAAACCGAATATGGTAACTTAAATAAGATTAGAAGAAGCTCACCTTCTGAATCTTTAAATCCAATAGTCGAAAAGGCCGTGAGAGAAATATTGCCTTAAAAAAAATACTTGGCATCGGCACTGCACTTTAAGGTGGTAAACACGATGTCAAACATTCTAAATCATATAGAAGAAAAGCTCTACAGAGCTAATTACAAAACCGAAGACAATAGGCAGCAAGCCTATCTAGCAGTGCATGCAGCACTCTCAAAGAACAAAGAGGTTCCTAGAGTATATATTCCACAAGGCCAAGTATCAAAATCAACTTTTGACGTTATTCTGGCCCATCTTTTGTTGTCTGACACAACTTCAATTGTGGAAATTACAAATAAATATTTAACTAGCCTAAATATTTCCACTAAACAACTTAATTCTTTATCCTTAGATGAAAAAGATGAACTTATATCACTTATTGAAGATTTACTACTCAATGGTTGGGGCAAAGGGCATATCTTTTACGAGAAAATGAGACTCGCTCCAAAGTCAGATTGTAAATTGTTAAATTGGATCAAAAATCAAAATATATCAAACGAAGATAAATATATAAGTTTGATCAATCGATTGGAATTCAGATTAAAGCAAGGTATAGAGAATATAAATAATTTAAATACAGTTTTCTCTGATGGAGAAAGAAGATATAACCCGACAATACTTTCTAAATCCTATGAATTGGTTCTAGAAAAAATATGGAGAGTTAACTGGAATCAGAATGCCAATTATTTAGTTATGTTAGAAGAAGAAGAGTTATTATCAAAACTTATTTTCATTGAGGAGATTTAAATAAATGTATTTTAAATGCAAATTTATGTTGATCACTTCAGTATTGCATGAAAATAAAAAAATAAATATTGAATTTAATAATAAATTTTGTTTCACCATACCAGACAATGGCGCTACATTCAGATGTGGTAGACCTTGCGTTGTGTATATTTCATCAAAGAATGATTTAAAAGGTATTTATCTTTTAGATTCTGACAATAAGCCTTTTCAAGTATATGGAGACTTTGATGTTTTACTTGAAGGCTCTGTCATATATGATGAAACAAAAGAATTGATAAAATTGAATGCTTATGCAGTACAGTTTTGCATCCAGGCGTTTAATGTCTTGAATAAACTAGAGATCGAAGATAATAAAATTATTTTAATAAATATCGAGAACGAAATATTTAATTTTGTACTAAAGAATAATCTGGGCTTCAAATCTTTAAAGAAGCATGCAAGTTGTATGATTTCAAGTGTAAATCTTAAGCAAGAAATTAAAGATAGAATAATACACGCTATCAATGTGGCGCCAATGCCAAGAGTGGCTTTGAATAAAAATCTAGATATGAATTTAGATGAGTATTTAGACAGTAAGATTGTTAGGTGGTAGAGCGTTTAAATTATTAAAAAATTGCTCTTGTCTAGCATTGAATTCTCTTGCATTATTTTGGCATATTGGGCAAGCACCATCAGCATCCCAGAATATTCTTTTGTAAGGTTTATCTGTAGGAATTTCTCTTAGTCTTTTATCGCAGTTGCATCCATCGTGTGGAGCTTTTGGCGTTTCTGAAGGTGGAGCTGTTGGATTTACTGACTGTGGAGCTGGTTCAGGTGCATCTACTGGAGCTTGCCCTATTTCCTCTGATAAATCTGGTAGTACTTCTGGTATTTGAGGTGTTGGAGTTGAAACATCACCAGGAGTTTCTACTTCATCTGGAGTGGTTTCATCTTCTTCATTTATGTCAGCAAAAGGCACAGCTTTTTGTTTGTGTGTCAAAAGCTTGTGTGTTATTGGCCTGTATGCTAATCTTGAATACCACATATTAATTTCCTTATACCTTTTTATTTTTAAGTATTGTAATTCTTGCTTCCTTATGTACAATAGTAATAAAAATGGAAATACACAGGAATTATTATGTCAAATCATTTTAATCCAGAAAAAGTAATTGATTTTAATATTGATTATTATGCTGTTTTAGGTTTAGAAAAAGGTTGTTTACCTGTTGGTAATAACAGGGCTGAAAGAGAAAGAATTACCGATATACTTAACAGAGCTTATAAATCTGCAGCATTTAAGACACATCCTGATTTTGCTAATTCTTCTGAACATAGAGAGCAACTCAATGAAAAATTTAAATTAGTTGTCAGGGCTCATACTATTTTATCAAATCCACTTTATCGTGATTATTATGAGAGTGGTGGTGAAACAAGACCAACTACTGTCGAAGATGGTAATACCATGGAAGTAGATTGGAGTCAAGTTGGAACTTATCGTGAAGGTATGCTTCAAGATACCGTTGGAAATTCTATTTTTCTTAAAATTTGTGAATTATCTGAGCAACTAAATTTAGTACCTGCTTTCAAGCCTTCATTAGAAGCTCATAATTTTGAATGGGATTGGGTTATTCCTGATGTTCAAATAAGGCCAAATGAGCCTACAAAGCTTGCCCTTTCTTGTGTCAATGATGAAAGTAGTGTTCTAAAGCTTACCACGGGCGAAAATATACAAAACGCGCTTCCTTTTAAGATATTTTTCTGTATACCTCGCGCTGCTTTACACTTCTTAAGAGAACCTACCAAGGAATATTCTTTGGGTGAGGGCGAAGATGCACCTAAATACCAAATCAACGGTAGTTTAAAAGCAGCTATCTATTCTGATATAAATTTATTAGAAACCACCACATTAGAGGAAGCTATGAATTATATAGCACCTGGTGGTAAATTAGAAGAAGATTTAAAAGCTTTCAGAGATGGCTCTTTGATTGAAAAACAACGACAATATGATAGAGAACAAAACCAATCTCAGTGGTTAACTACAGATCAAGTAAAAGAGATGGATGCTAAGAGATTGAGATCTATTTTAATTTCTAAAACTTTCTTCACCAAAAGAGATGAAAATGCAGCTAACTTCATAGATGACATCCCAAATAATGCGATAAGAAAGAAAGCTAAATATCAACGCTGATATCATTGATTTCTATAGGTTTACAAAGTAATAAAAGAGAAAGTTTTATATGGATAAAAATCGTTTTATCCAGCTGACCCAGGAGGGACAAAGTGGCTAAAGTTAAGCATATTTACGTTATCGACACTTGTGTAGTTTTACACGATCCAATGGCTTTATATAAGTTTGGCGAACATGATATTTATTTACCATTAGCGGTAATCGATGATTTAGACGATATCAAAACAAGGCCTGGGAATATCAGCTGGAGTGCAAGAGAAGTATTTAGAATTTTAGACAAAATTGATCTTAAAACAATGGTTGATAAGGGAGTAGTAATCAACGAAGAAAAAGGTAAATTATTTATTTACAATACAGAAGCTCCTCTCACAAAGAATGAATCTCCAAACATTGTCAAAGTAAATTCAGACAATGCTATTATTAATGCGGCGATTTCACTTAAAAATAAATTTCCTAATAGACCAGTAACAATCATTACTAAGGACACTGGATTAAGAGTCAGAGCTAATGCATGGGGATGTCATGCTGAAAACTATCAAGCTGATCTTATTGACCAGAAGCCATTTACTGGAATGTCTTATTATGAAGTGACTACTGACTCTGACTGGACAATGCTTTGGCAGAATGAACAATTAGAAGTAAGTAAGCTATCAAAAGAACTCAAAGAAAAATTAAGTGCAATCAATCCAAACGAATTTGCAATTTTTGAATATGGCGATTCTAAGTGTCCTGCATATTACAAAGATGGTATTTTAAAAATTTTAAAAGAAAAGAACGCCACAGGCAAGCAAGCATACTCAGAAGTCAAGGGTAAAAACCTAGAACAAAAATGTGCACTAGAACTTCTCAATGACAACACAGTTCCACTTGTAACTTTAATTGGTGCAGCTGGTACTGGTAAATCATTCTTGGCAATCGCATCAGCTTTACAAGCTATCAATGATAGAATTTATGATAAAATTGTAGTTATGAAGCCTTTGATCCCAGTTGGTGGAAAAGACATTGGTGCTTTGCCAGGCGATAAATTTGAGAAGATTTCAGCTTGGTTAGGACCTGTTAAAGACAATATTGATCAAATTCTTGGTTCTAAGTCTATGACATCTGACAATATGTTCGAAGAAATGGTTCGCGAAGGCATGATCGAAGTTGAAGCTATGGCATTCATCCAAGGTAGATCTATTGCTAATGCTATCATTATCCTTGATGAAGCTCAAAATATCACACCTAGAGAGGCCAGAATGGTTGTAGAAAGGTGTGGGAAGAATTCTAAAGTAATATTATTAGGAGACCCTTCACAGGTTGAAAATTCATACTTAGATGCAAGATCTAACGGTTTAGCCCATGCTGTAGCTGGTGGCAAGTCTCTTAAAGAATGTGGTACAGTTACATTGACAAAGGTAGAAAGATCTGTTTTAGCATCTGTTGCATCAACGATTTTCAACGCACCAGAAGCAAGAAGATAAATTATGGCAGTTACTGTTTCTTGGAATTTACATACAAGCACTACAGGGTACAACTTAACTCAACAAGATGTACCCTATCTTGACCTGACACCTTTAGCTCCTCTAGATAAAGTTATTAGTGTTAAATTCAAAGGAACTGAAGTATTTGGTCTTGATATATTTTTAGCCGATTTATACGCAGATGTATATTATGATGATGGAACGATTGCTCTTAGACAGCATATTGTAAATGATTTAAGTGCTCAAATTTTTGCAGTTGCTTTTACAGCAGATAATGATGCAGACTTTATCAATCATGGAGCGTGGACTGAATTATCTACAGGAAGTCCCACAGCAAAATTGAGAGTCGATGATGTACTAACATTGGATCCTAAGTTTGAAGCTCAATCAAGTTTAATAGGTGTCAGAATGACAACGCCAGGAATAAGTGGTTATCAAATCAGAAACTGGAGATTAGTTATGGAATTTCAAACCAAAATGCCAGACTTGTCAACAGTTACAAATCCATTGCCATACTAAAAATATTTATATAATAAATAAAGCAGGTATTATTCTAATATTATTTTAAAGGATAATTTAAAGGAAAAAACTTTAAATAAAATTAAAATTCAATTAATTGAATTTAAAGCACCAGAGAGAAATCTATGCGAACAATTGAAGCACAAATACACGACATTCTTTTGGATTTACTTCCAGAGCAA
>JACCDW011764233.1_pt1 | contig 10627 bp, 15 predicted proteins | sample 7449781 | NCBI WGS metagenome assembly JACCDW01 (sample SAMN15323449, study PRJNA562643) | freshwater metagenome | isolation source: river surface water | place: USA:Blue River Watershed | collected 2017-08-18
CTCATATAAAAATCCCAGTTAACATATTTCCAAAACCCAGGTCCGTCGTCTATTGGAATATTTTCAAAATTCATATCGTCGTAACGATGATGCGATTCATGCCAGGCATTTTGAGAAAAAATAAAAACCAACAAGTTTATGTCCGATTTTTGCCAATTGGGGTGATGCCATATGTATTCTCCTATTCTGTTGGTAAAATTCCAAAAAAATACAGGCGCTAACCAAAAAGCTATCCAACTCCAGAATGGTAGAAAAGTTAACCATAATATTGTTGTGATCAACAATACAAATTTGTGATTGTTATCAAACCAAATTTGTAATTGATTGTTGTATTCAACTGGTTTGGCTTTATTATAATTGATCTCTTGTAATTTTCCTAGATCCAAACAAAAAAACAAAAAATTTTTTGAGTTTAGTAATCTTGTATAGGTAGGATCGTCTTCTGTATTGATAAACTTATGATGTAAATTATGATATAAAACTTTATATTTTGGGCCAGATAATTCCCAAACAGCAAGAATAAACAATCCTAAAAATTCAATGATCTTATTTCGAGGACGTACTTGTTTGTGTGACAAATAATCGTGCCAGGTTGAAAGCTGCAAAGGTTTGATTACAAAATACGAAACAATTCCTAAAACAAGTACAAGGGGATCTACTGGATTAAACAATAGGCATAGAATCAACAATACCAGAGAATAAATTGTTCTGCGACCCAAAAATCTTGAATAAAATCCAGAAAATATGTTTATCAAATACATTTTTTAATACCTTTTGTTTATTTAAGGTATTTTTATGTTGTTCTTTTTTTCGCAGCCCTTGATGCCATTGAGTCTATAGTTTTTTCTGGCGCAGTTTTAGGAGCGGTGTCACCGGTAATATCGCCTGTTCCTTCGTCGTCGGCGAAAGTTTGTAAGTAAACATACTTGACTCCGGTAGGATCATCTTTGATATCTTTAATTAGATTTTTTACATTAGGATTATTTTTGTAAGCTGACAGTAAGTTTTCTAAACTAAACTGTTGTTCTCCCATGCCTTGAACTAAATTGATAAGACTGTCTACTCGGATTCTAGGTTGAATATGTGTGTCGTGAGCTCTATGACGCAAAAACTCTAGGGTGGTGAGCAAATTAGCATCACCACGTCCATCTGCTTCGTCTTCAAGAACTTCGTCAATGTATTGATCAAAGTCCTCAGTGATTACTTCTCGAATACGCATCAGCGTTTCTCTCTGCCTATCACATTTGGACCTGCTGCTGCATCAGTTGCTGAAAAACTATCAGAATCCATATCACTACCATCACCCAGTTCTGGTGGAGGTAAATTTGTACCTGGCATCGGCGGAGGTGTTCCTGGTGTTCCCATTCCCATTGGCTGTGCCACTTGTTCTCCGGCTAATGCACGAGCTGCATCGTCGGCTGTTGATCTAGAAGAACTCAATTGTTGTACCATATTGGCTAGTAATGGCTCAACTGCTGACTTAAATGCGTCGGCTTGTTCCATGCCAATTTGGTCACGAATGGTATCTAACAGTGCAGGCATCTGTTCGTTTTGCATTTTGCTGACTTCTTCGAGCATATCCTGAATCGAATCAACCATGTCTTTGGCAGCAAGAATAGCTTGGCTTTTGCCCATTTCGCTTTCCATAATAAGCTGTTGCTTATTTTCTACCATCCAGCGATGTAGGCCTTCGCGTACCATTAACAGTTCCATGTATTTTGGATTTTTTTCTGCCACATGCACGCCGTGACTGTGTTTGATTTTTTCCAGGCTTTCTGTTAGTTCACGGGCTAAAACATAAGCTTTTGGGAAGTTTAGATTATTATAATCAATTTTTACCCCAAAGCGGCTTTCCATTACTTTATTAATTTTTTTAGCGGAAGGCTTGACGCCCATTTCAGTTAATCTCATAGCGGTTAGTTCCTAAAGTTTAAGTATTTAGCCAAAATTAAAGTTTTTTTCAAACTTTCTAATACGATACGACGCTGTAATTTGGCATCTATATATCTATTTAATATTATTTCATTTTTCAGCTTATTTTTAGTATTTTCCATAGTATGCTTGTAAAACACAATGTCGTTGTCTAATTTTCCTAGCTGTCTATCTAGTTCTAGTATATCTTTACATTCGGATCTGTTTTTCATTGCTCGTAAGCAGTACACTATTGCATTTGCTTTTGTTACAAAATCGTGTACATGTCGCCCATCTATTTGCTTGACTGTCCAGCAATTTTTAGATATTCCGTTGATACGATAAGGGCCAACAAAAAACCCGTAATCACCAATTGGTATAACTACGGGTTTTGTGATATAAGTTTTGAGTTGTTTTTCAGTCCAATTTTTTAAATATATAGTGCTAAAATCTACAAAGGCTTCTTGTGCTTTTTCAAAATCAGATCTTCTTTTTGTAGTAGATTTTCCCATCTTCGTTTTTTCTAAATAAAATATCTTTATTAACCAATTGATTTGCTATAAGTGCCTGTCTAGGAGTAAAAGCCTCTTTGGCAATTTTTTTATCTTCGTCAAATTTTCCCAATACATCAGATTCTTCGTTGGTTATTGGTAATCTAATTTTATTTACTAGTTCTACTATCTTCATTTTTATTTTAAAATAAACTGCACTGTAACCATAATCAAGCCGGACAACAGTGCAACACCAAATGCTGTGCCAATGGATATCAATTGGCCGCTAGTTTTATTTGATGCTTCAGCGGCTGATTCCGATAGTTTCGTGCGTATGATTATGATGTGTTCTTCCATCGTGGTCATACGCTGTTCTAATTTGTCTAGTTTGTCTTCCAATGCCTTGTATCTTTCGGCGCATAAATCAACGTGCGCTTCAAGGCTTGCTCTTTCGCTTGCTGCCATATTATTCTTTCATAAAAAATAGAGGGTTCTGTATAGTTGCCTAGATTGTGAGCCATGAGAGTTGCCTATAAAAATGCCGGTGATTCAGATAGTATTTAAGTTGATTCGACCCTTCATAAAGCATATATTTTTTATTGCTCCGTAAGGATAAAAAATTGGTAACATAAATCTAGCAGTTTCTTCTAAACCACATATAACGGGCACTTTGGAGAATGCTTCATCTAATCCAGCTACATGATCATCTTTGAGTAAAAATACATCTTCATATTCTACACCAAAACTAAAAAACCAAACTCGCTGTTCTCCAAAATACATTTCGGGAAAAATAGTGGTTTCGTCTATTACGACTGTTTTGCAATAAGGACCTTCGATCAATTGAGGTTGTGCTTTAATTCCGATACACTGCAAAACGGTTTCCCAATTACGCTGCTGATTTCTCGGAATTTCGTCAGCAGTGGTGTGCCGAATAACTCCGGTTGCAGTAATATCAACTAAAGTAACGCCGGTATAAAAGTACATATTGATATTTATAGTCAACAAAAAAGGCAGAAACTGGTCTGCCTCGTTTGTATAGTTTTAATTATATTAGCTAACTACAAAACTGGTACCATTGGTTACAGTTGCACTACCTAGGTTTACCGAACCTTTTTTAGTGCCAATAGCTTGGATAGCTGTTTGTAATACACTTGCATCTGGTGCATTTACGCCATCACATACCAAACTGATTGCACCCGAAGTAGGATGTGCATAATATGCCAATACTGGTGGGAACACTTGAATAATTGCTTCAAATGCTTCATTTGCTGCATCGTCTTCGGCTGAGAGATTTACTCCTGCTGCCACGACATAAAAAACCACACTCTGGCCAACTTCGGTATATTGAATACCATTTAGTACACCAGTTAAACCTGCAAAATTGTAGCCTGCGCTACGATCAATTCCGATTGCCATTTTGTTTCTCCTAAAATTTTGCTTTCGCTGTTAATATTTATCGCAGTCACAAAAAAAGCAGCCTCAGCTGCTTTTTTCAGATTGTCTAAATTAATTAAGCAATCTTGATACCGCTTGTGGTTGTAACTGCTGCTAGTGCAGGGAATACGTTGCCGTATGCACCAATGTTAGCACCAGGTGTACCATCGTGACTTAGTGTGCGAATAACTGTCTGTAGATCAGCTGCTGTCCAACCACTACGCTCAGTGATAACGCTTAACTGTGCAGTTGAACCATTAGGGTCAACCTGGTATGCTAAAATAGTAGCATTTGCGCTGATTGTTTTTAACAGTGTATCAACTGCTGGTGTTAGACCAGCTGCGCTTGGTCCTTTTAATTCTGCTGCTAGGTTAGCTACTGCACCTAGTGTAGTGATCTTGTAAGCCTGAATTGGGCTGTTGATACCTGTGTTGATAATTTGTGCGTTAGCATTTTTTGTGTAGCCATCACCAACGTTATTAACTAATTGGGTATCGCCGCTTACTCTTGTAACTCCGATTGCCATGTTGTTTCTCCTTAATAATTTGCGTTTACCGCATGTTAATATTTATACCAAAGCGGAAAAAATTACAATCTTCCTTGAACATTTGCGGTAGAAAACACACCACGATTAACTAGTTTAATAAATCCGCTTGGTGTGTTGATCACAAATCCTTCGCCCTTGGGTGTTCCGTTTACATATTGCTCAACGCCCTGTACTTGAGGCTCTAGTTGTTCTAAAACAGACAATTTTAGTGCATAAATTGCTACGTATGCAGCGTCCATTGCTGCCATAATGGGACGATTCTCTTCGGCTGCAACAATGGCGAACTGTGGCTTTGTAACATTATTTGCCAACCAATTGGCATCTACTGCTTGCCCGGTATATTTTCTATTATAGTATGTTTGTAACTTAGCAATAGTTGTCTGTGTTAAGCTACCTAAAAAAGCATCACCGTTGAGTTCCGTGAACTTTCTTACCGCTGCTTGTGCTGCTCGAACTTGTTGAACAGGTTCCTTGAGTTTAAATTTAGTTCCCATGGTTCCAGTTAAAACAGTTATATATTGATTGGTACCGGATAAGCCACCCAATCCTTGCATGGATGTTTTACCAACCAATTCTGTGCCTTTGGTGGTCTTTTCCACATCAGTCCCAACTGTATGAACTGCTATACCGAATGGTCTTCCTTGGATTTCTTTACCTACTGCACTGTCAATCTTTACTTTATATTGCACTCCGTACGGATTGGCCTGAAATACATAGTACCCGTTATCTGTTGGGACTGGTTCAGTCCACATAACATCAGCCTGCACAAATCCCTTGAAACCAGCTGGTACTATGCTTGCTACTGCATCAAACATGTTGGCTAATTTTTGCCCAACATCCATATTCTTGCCGTTTTGTGAAAAAAAGTTTAGTAAGTCTTGCCTTGAAGTTACTTGCCCACCGGGCATGGCAATATATTCTTTGTAATTCATTGTGAACACGCCGTCGGCCGTTCTGCGTCCAAATATAATTGCAGGACTTCCATCCCATTTAATACTAACAAGATTGGGATTAGATACAGCCGACAACATGCCGGTGATGGCATCTGTAGCAGCTTGACTGCCGTTGAGAATAAAATCTTCCGGGTGCGGAGTTCTGATGCCTTCGGTAAGTGTGGTTATAAATTCTAGTAGCATTAGACTAATTTATTAGTATATTTTCTAAACCATGCCGCAGTGCCTGGCGTGGGCGCTGCCTCGGGCAACTGAATATTGCTTTTGGACAGGGTTTCTCTTGCTGCTGCAATCAATTGATCGTAGTCAGGTCTTTTACTAACAGCATCTAATATATCATCTGCGGTGTTTAGTTTTGCAATCGGAATACCAGTAACCTCGCTTAATTTCTTGGCACTTTTGCCATCTGGCACAGTGGTATTAGTAACACGATCAACAAGACCGTGTTTGTAACTCCACTTTAATCCTGGATGCAATGCTGACACAATACTTGCAAGTATCACATGCCTACTCATCCCAGTTAGTTGGCTTTCTTCGGGAGCACCTTTCATACTAAATGCTTGCCAACCCGGATCTCCAAACATTAAATCGGCTTGTACAAATCCATTTTTAGGGTCGCCGGCTATTGGCGCCTTCACATGAACACTGTCCCCGGACTTTTTAATGCTATTTTTATCTACACCTTTAGCCAGTAAAGTTTGGACTAAGGTATCTTTGTCTAGACCAGATTCATCAACAGATAGATCTAAATCCCCCGAACTTGATTTACGCCCAGTAGTTCCTAACCACCTAACTGGGAATCCGTCATCTCCTATTTCGCTAGTAAAATCAAGTCCAGTTGCTTGTTCAAGCCAATTAACAGTTGGCATAACATCTGCTTGATTGATTCGTTGCGTTAACGGACTGCCGTCGGAAGTTTTAAAAATATTTCCGCCTTCGTTCAGTGTTTTCATTTTCTGCCTCTTTTTTTAGGAGTAGGCGGAATCTCTTCAACATAACCTTCCTTATTGGCATAATCATCTAGTATCTCATAGTCGTCATACCTTGCCCTGACCGGTGTTCCAGTTGTGGGAATTTGATACCAATTTCCGTCAGAGTACTTGTAGAAAGTGCCAGCCGGGGTATCAACTGCTATTCTTTCATTCTTAGCCAATGGTTGATCCACTAAACTCATTGGTTCGTCTGGTTCAACTGCAATTGGCTCTGCGGGGGCAGGTTCTTCTGGGGCAGGTTCTTCTGGGGCAGGCTGCTTGCGGCGTCTGCTAGGTTCAGGAATGATAATTTCAGGAGCCGGTTTCTCCTCCGGTTGATCTGCAGTCTGATCTGTCTGTACAGGTTCAGCAGCTAAATCTTCGAATTTTCCATTGCTCTTGGCCAATTTTTCTAGTGCATCAATTGAAATAATTGATACAATTGGTCTACCACCAGCATCACTCCACTGCCCAGATTTGTCTGCATTGTTGGGGCTAGCAGGATACTTGTAATAAATTCTACCGTCTCTAGTCTGTGTAACTAATCTTTTTCCTTGAGGTACATTAGTTCTATTTTTAATCTGTTGTTTTTGTGGCTGTTGGTCTGAAGGGTAAAAACTAGGGATATCCGAAGCGTGTTTTTGCAACATTTGAGTGAACATACCAGGGCCTCTATCCGGTTCTGTGCGTCCAGTATATTCACCGGTTTCGGGATCCTTTTCATAATCGTACGAGTATGGATCTCTTACTCTTTCTTCTTCAACTATAATATCTTTAATTTTCACCCTTGAATCTCCTAACTCCACGAGCAAATTTGGCGGGATCCTGTGCTCTTATGCTATTAAGCAATCTACGCTCCAATTCTGCAGCCTGTTCGGCATCGTAATTTTCCTTGATATAATTGATCAAATTGATTGCACCCTGTATGACATGGCCGGCACGACTCTCCACAAGATTTTCTCTGTCTCGGGTAACAGGCATGTGGGCCAATTCGTCAAGTATGCTACGAGTACGTTTCTGCAAGATTTACTCCAGTGTATATATTTATATTATAGAAGTTAATATCTCTTTCCATGCACTGTGTGCCTTTTTGAAGTCAGTGTTTCTTAGCCGGTCAAATTTATCAACTTGATCTAAGAATTTTTGATGGGAAAATTCTTGCAGAGGGGTAATCGATTCGAGTAACTTTAATAACGTAGGGTAGTTGCTGAACTTGTTTTTTAATATATTATATTGGGTTTTATTTAAAAATTCTAATCTATAGTCATGAAGTTCAGGGCGGGGCAGTGCTGTTTGAAAGATCAAATCCACAGGATCTCCCAATCTGTTTTCTTTGAGATTTATTTCATACCAATCAATGAGTTCGTCAAGATAGTAAAAATTCAAGTAGCTGTATACACAATTGATCTTAAACATATGATTAACTGGCATATTTTCTTTATACCAAACTAAATTTTCTGTTATATTTTGCCATGAACATCCCGGGCGCTGATATTCAAATCTTTCTCCTATGTCGTCGATGCTATAATATAATTCTACCAATTGACATTCAGACCATAACTCCAATGTTTCATCGGATACTTGAACAGTTCCATTTGTATTATAGAATACATGAACATCAGACAAACCCTTGACTTTTTTGATATTTTTTAAAAAATTTATGTGACTATCACTCAACAACGGTTCTCCACCACCATGAAAATGTACATTGCGAATATTTTGCAGTTGATCGTGAGATATTTCAATTTGATTGTTTTTTTGATATTTAAATCTAGCTACATCCCTGGTGGGAAATAATTTTTGGTAATCTTCTATCCACCGAGAACTATTATCGGGTTCGCAAATTAAGCACTTTAAATTGCATAAATTTCCTACTCTGTAATCAATGCTTATAGGACCTTTTTTAGATATATCTGAATCATTGAGATATTTTTCATATAATTCAACTACACCCTGACGTCTACTTGTCAAGCCCGATGCTTCGTCATTGTAACAATTACTACAACCGGTAACCGATTGTTCCGATTCAATTAATTTTTTTATTTCAATGTGTTTCTGATTGTTCCAAATTTTAGTTATGTTAATATTGTCATCTGTTCCTATATTTCCACGGTAAAAAGAGCACGGAGCATATTCAACTTTACCGTTTTGTGACCATATAGCTAAATTTTTGTATACTTCATAACAGAAGTATTTTTTAGATGATAAATCCGACATGGTTAATATGGAATATATTTGCTGTTTGATAAATCCCAGATGAGATTTTTGATTGGGGGTGTCTCTAATAATTTTAAGAATAATTTTACTCTTGCCTGATACTCATCAGGCAAGTCCATACGCCCAGGTTGTATTAAAACAATATTTTTTTTTGTGAAATTTCGTTTGTAAGCTACAAAATTGATTAAACATTTTTCTGCACTGTAATAAACTAGATCATTATTCTTTGAACCCTGATATGTCCCCATACCGCTAGTGAATAACCAAGCTGTATTGTATTCCAATGAATCTAATATACTAATTATCCCATCAACAAATTTTCCGGCACTAGTTATCGAATCGCTATTTCCTTTTGCCAATATTATCAAATTATTATATTTTGCATTATAAGGTGTGATATCAAAATTCCTTAAATCTAAGTCTTGTTTTGAAAGATAATTACCTGGCAGAACTTTTATTAATTCTTGTCCAAATTTACTGTTTTTACCAATGATTAAATTATCTTGTATCATTTAGAATTTTCTTTTAAGTTTGCAAGCATTTGCTTTAATCGTGTACTATCAACATTGGCTTGCACTTTGTTTTCAATATTAAACCCGGGCTTAGGGATCGCTTTAACCAATGGAGGACTAGCAGTTGTGCTGCTTGCCTTGATTTGATTCATTATACTGTCCGGTGCACTCGGTCCGCCGGGACGACCGTATCCAGTGGTACCTGCTTCGGCTGCATCTTCTCCGGGATCAGTAATACGCATGGTTTCTATATTGTATTCTAAGTCTACCTTTTGGCCAACACCAGTGCTACTACGTGATTTCATACACTGGATTTGATAGCGTCCACGCTCACGCATAGCCCGGCTTGTAAAGATTCCAAATACGTTATCCGCTGTATTGATCTTACTAATGCCACCACTAATATGACTGTGGTCAAATTCGATCTCCTCAACTGCACTGCGATTCAACTGTGAAGCTGTCACCATCAATACGTTAAGCTCTTTGGCCAAATTACGTAATTCTTCACTCACGTACTTATCTTTGACAAACAAGTCATTGGGACTAACTTTGGCACTCACTGGCATTAACAAGTCTAGATAGTCAATCATCAAAAAATCAACTTGCTTGCCTGTTTGAATTTGATATTCTTTCAAATAGGCACGTATATCATTGATATTACTTTGTGCCGGCAAACCTTTGATTTGATAGTGTCCGGATTTTTTACTAACTAGACGAACTTTCATAGTAGTAGTATCAATGTCTTTACGAATGTCTTTGGTACTTGTGCTAGTTAGCATGGCATCTGTGCGAAGACCAACTAGTTCCTCACTAAGTTCAAGAGTAACATACACACCGCTTAGACCTTGTTGTAGCCAACTAAGTGCAATGTTCATCATGACCAAGCTCTTACCTGACCCCGAACCACCTGCAAAGATGTTTAGTTCGCCTCTACTGAATCCACCATATAACAGCTTGTCTAGCTGCGGCCAACCTGTGCTTACTTGACCTCCGCTGTTGTAATATTTTTCAATACGAGATTTAGGGTCACTGAAGTAATCTGTACCCATGTCTTTGGTCAAACTGATATGTACAGCATCTTTTATTAGTTTTTCAACAGGATCGTATTCGCCTTTTTCGATCATGTCTGCTGCTCGAAGAATAGCCCGCTCAAGTTCCTGTCTACGACTGAAACTTTCAAATTCAGTCATGAACCATTCTTGATGGCCGTCTTGGAAGTCGGGCACATCTCGTAGTTCTACACCGGTAGTTGCTTGAATCTGTTCTCTAGTGGGCAGAGTTTTAAATTTGTCGCTGTGTTCTTTGACGAATTCAGCCACTGCTCTAAGACTACGATCGAAGTTTTCTGGATTATAGATGTTCTGCACACGCACATACATGGTTGCATCTTGTAACATCATTTCTAGAAATAGCTTTTGAATATCTGCGTTATAATCTTTTGTCATTGTTAACTATATAGTTTCTTCTTTTTGAGTTCAATTTTTAAACGATTGTTTTCTTTTGCTGCTAAAATACATTTTAATACAAACAACTTGCCGTGTTTGATAACAGCTTCATTAATATCTTTACAGGTTTCTTGCCATACAGGAAA
>JACCDW010008221.1_pt1 | contig 10626 bp, 9 predicted proteins | sample 7449781 | NCBI WGS metagenome assembly JACCDW01 (sample SAMN15323449, study PRJNA562643) | freshwater metagenome | isolation source: river surface water | place: USA:Blue River Watershed | collected 2017-08-18
AAATTAGAAGATTTGGACAAAAAAGAAATCAAGGAATGGGTTGAAACTTTGATAGAAAATAATTATCATCCATTAACAACAAAAGATGAAATTATGGAATTAGTAAAACAAAAATTAAATGAGGGTCCTGGTCCATTAGTGGCTGACCCTGATGTTGATGTAGAACCAGATATTGATGTTGAACCAGATGTTGATTCACCTTCAGTAAATCCCGATACCGACCCGTATGTAGACCCTTGGGATAATCCCGGAGTAGGTCCCGACCCAGACCCAAAGTTTCAATCAGATAAAGGAATGCCTGAATTTTTTAAATTCAAACAAATATTACAATCAATTAACGAAAAAAAAGATTTTAATTCTCTTTCCGAGTCGATTATGAGAAAAATTAAAAAAGTACTTAATAATGGCTAAAAAAGAATTTAAAGAGGCGATGAATTTCGCTGATAATAGTAGACCTGACCCAAGTGTTCAAAATAAACTTTCAGATAGAGAGACCCCATTTAAAAAAGTGGAGTTTCCTAAATCTGATAATGATGGCGTATATAGTAACTACGAAGAATTATTAGCGAGCGAAGAATATGAAATGGCGTTAGGTAGACTTAATGCATTCACAGGTGTTAGAGATATCGGAACGGGTATTCAAGGTAGATATTATCAATTATCAATGCAAGCCGCACGAATTTTAGGTGAAATTAAAAACGCAGAATCTCAAAAAGAAGCAGAATTGGAACAATTGTGTGAGAGATTAGTTAGAGAACATTTTAAAATTCCTGAAAATAAATTACAATTTGATTTAAAATTAGAATCAGAAAAAATTCAAGTTAATCAGGACCCCGAACCTACTCAAGTACAACAACAAGAAGAAGAATTGGTGGATGAATTACTTGATATGGAAAGAGCAAAAAGAAGATTGCTTAATGCGATGACTCAAGGAGCTGCAGTTGATTCTACTTGGATTTTTAGAAAAGTAATACCTGAAATACAAGCAATAACAGGTGTTAGAGATTTGGCGGATAAATATTCTGTGTTCATTTCAACTATGATGTTAGGATATTGGCAATTTCCTGAGGAATTATTGGAAATGTCAGTAAAAGGAAATGGAGAATTAAATGAAGCGGCGGGTGCCGGTAAAACTTATATTGATACAACAACAAAACCACCAACGGTATTTGCAAGAGCCGTTATATTTCCTTTTTTAATTCACGAAGCAATTAAGGGTGTTATGGAATTTCTTTCAAAACAAAGAAACCCTGAAAATCCTGAATTAGTACAAAAAGCAATGGATTTAGAAGATAAAGTATTATATGAAATTTGGGACATTAGATTAGGTCCTGCGATTTGGAGAAGACTTTATGATTTATATCCTGAAGCGATTAAAAACGAAGAGGATAAAAGAAAATTACAAGCGTACATTTATTCAAATGTTGCAAATTTACCAGTGAGAGATTTTTTAGTTTTAATGAAAGAGGTTATTGGTAAATCTGAAAATGGTAAAACGTTAATCGGAGCAATGTACTATGATTTAACAAGAAAAGTAGATAGTGAAGAAGTAACAAAATCCACATCAGAATTTAAAAGAGTAATGGACGAAATATCACCCCAAGTAAGTAATGATGAAATACGAGACTTATTGGCAGGATTGAATATCTCACTACAATAAAGTTAAAGTGGTCAAGTTTGACCACTTTTTTTGTATTTATATATATGAGTGCTAAAATTGAACAATTAAAAGAATATGCAAGAATTATTAAAGATACACCATACGCTTTAAGAACTTATTTGCAAACGTATGATAATACTCAAAAAAAATATGTCCCTATGGACTTGTTTCCTGACCAATTACAATTGATTCAGGATTATGAAGATTACAACGAAAACATCACAAAAAAATATCGTCAAGCGGGGGTTACAACAGTAACTGCTGCTTGGTTATCTAAAAAATTACAATTAGCAAAACCGGAGAATCCTGAAAGAGTCCTAATCATTGCAAACAAAAGAGATACTGCAATCGAGATGGCTAACAAAGTTCGTAACTTTTTAGAACAATGGCCTGAATGGTTAAATGTTGGTTTCTCACCTGATAAAAACTCTGAAAGTAGATTTAGATTAAACAATGGTTGTGAAGTAAAAGCCGTAGCAACATCTGCGGATGCGTTACGTGGTTATACACCGACGGTTCTTGTATTTGACGAAGCTGCATATATCGAAGCAGGTGAGGACTTTTGGGCGGCTTCAATGGCATCACTATCTACGGGAGGTAAGATTATCCTAATCTCAACTCCAAATGGATATGACCCAATATATTATGGTGTTTATGACCAATCATTACGTGGATTAAACGACTTCCATATAACCGATTTAAGATGGTTTAAAGACCCTCGTTATACAAAGGACTTAGTATGGGTAAAATGTAATGACATATGTCATTATATGTTGAATAGGGAACAATACAATGATGATGAGGTAGTACTTCGTGAATTCGATATGAATAACTACCGAAAAATAGAAGAGGAAGGTTATAAACCATTTTCATCTTGGTTTGAATCTATGTCTAAAAAATTCAAATACGATAGACGTAAGATTGCTCAGGAATTGGAGTGTGACTTCTTAGGTTCAGGAGATGGTGTAATTCCTGGTGACATTCAAGAGAATATCGCTAAAAATATGATTAGAGTTCCATTTGAGAAGTATATGCAAGGAACTTTTTGGCATTGGAAGGAACCAGTACAAGACCATCGTTACATTATGGGTGTGGACGTGAGTAGAGGGGATAGTGAGGATTTCTCGTCCATTAATATTATTGATTTTGATGAAAGAGAACAAGTTGCAGAATACATTGGTAAAATACCGCCAGATGATTTAGCAGCAATTGCATATAAATGGGGAGTCTTGTATAACGCATTTATAGTTGTCGATATTACCGGTGGTATGGGGGTTGCAACATCAAGAAAATTACAGGAATTAAACTATAAAAATCTATACATTGATGGTATTAATACTCAAAACATTTGGGAGTATAATAAGAAAGCAATGGATAAAATACCCGGTTTAAATTTCAATAATAAAAGAACACAAATTGTTGCTGCTTTCGAGGAACAATTAAGGAAAGGATTTATAGTAAGGTCATCAAGACTACTAAACGAACTTAATACTTTCGTTTATATGAATGGTAGACCTGACCATATGAAAGGTGCTCACGATGATGCGATTATGAGTATGTCTATGGCATTATATGCTGGTGATATATGTTTCAATCAATTACAAAAAACTGACGCACAAAACAAGGCAATGTTAGATTCTTGGGTATTATCTGAAAGGACATATGAAGCAAATAAGTCGTTTTATTCATATGGAACTACTTTTGACCCGGTAGGTTCTATGTCGTTCGGTGGCAGTTCACAACAGAATACACCAAGTAAAAATTCATACAATGAATACAGTTGGTTATTCGGTAAACGTAAGTAACCTCTTTATTTTTCCAATAATTAAGTGTAGATTAAATAGAAATAGTATTTATAGATATGGCCGAAAATAATTTAACAATATTTCAAAAACTTACTAAAGTATTTGGTTTTCAGGGTAAAACAAAAGAAGAACCACCTTCCTTTACGTTTTCAAAAGACGAATTACTAAGAACTGATAGTAAAGAAGAGTACGAAAAGGCGTTGTTGCAGGCTCAACAATCGACCTACATTGCAGATAAATGGACTAAACTTGACCAATCATTATATCAACAGTCTGTTTATTATGAACCTAATAGGTTGTCAGCATATTATGATTATGAATCAATGGAGTTTACTCCGGAAATATCTGCGGCTTTAGACATTTATGCTGAAGAGTCTACAACAATGTCAGAAAAGGGTGAGATACTTACCGTATATTCTGAATCAAAAAGAATCAAAGCAATTTTAGAGGATTTATTTAAAGAAAAATTAGACATAAATACCAACCTACAAATGTGGGCAAGAGGTATGTGTAAGTATGGTGATGATTTTGTTTATCTAAAAGTAGACCCTGAAAAAGGAGTCGTTGGATGTCAACAATTACCGAACATCGAAATTGACAGAATTGAAGGTTCAAGTGCTTCTGGTAAAAATTTAGCACCTGTTCCCCAAGATAGTAAATTACCAACAAGAGAGTTAAGATTTAGTTGGAAGAACAAGGATATGGAATTCCAAGCTTGGGAAATAGCCCATTTTAGAATTTTAGGTGATGATAGAAAGTTACCGTATGGTACTTCTATGTTAGATAAGATTAGAAGAATTTGGAAACAACTTTTACTTGCTGAAGACGCGATGTTAATCTATAGAACATCAAGAGCACCTGAAAGACGTGTATTTAAAGTGTTCGTTGGTAATATGGACGATAAGGATATTGAACCATACGTACAACGTGTAGCAAATAAATTTAAAAGGGACACTGTGGTTGACCAAAAAAATGGTCAAGTGGATATGAGATATAATCAAATGGCGGTAGACCAAGATTATTTCATACCTGTTCGCGACCCCGCTCAAACTAATCCAATTGAAACATTAGCAGGTGCAGCCAATTTAGGTGAAATCGCCGATATTGAGTATATCCAAAAAAAGATGTTAGCGGCACTTCGTATTCCAAAAGCGTTTTTAGGATTTGAAGAGGTTGTTGGTGATGGTAAGAATTTAGCGTTAATGGATATTCGTTTTGCAAGAACCATTAATAGAATACAGAAATCATTAATCCAAGAATTAAATAAAATAGCATTAATTCATTTATATCTTTTAGGTTTAGAGGACGAATTACATAATTTCAGTTTATCACTAACTAACCCATCATCTCAGTCTGATTTACTTAAGATTGAACAATGGAAAGAAAAGATTACCCTTTATAAAGACGCAACATCTGACCAATCACAACTTGGTATCTTACCTGTTTCACATACTTGGGCTAAGAAGAATATTCTCGGATTTAGTGATAATGAAGTTATACTTGATTTACAACAACAAAGACTTGAAAGAGCTATTGGTGGTGAATTGGCGGCAACTGCAACAATCATTAAACGTTCAGGTGTATTTGATGAGGTGGATGCTAAGTATGGTATTCCTGAAGAAGAAAGAGAGAAATTGGAAGCCGCAGGTGCTGCAGGTGGAGCCGAAGCGGGAGCTGCTCCGGGAATGGATATGGGTGGAGGAGGAGCAGCCCTTGGAGCTGAAGCTGCACCTCCGGGTGGTGAAGCAGCACCATTGAGTGAATCAAGAAAAGAGAAGATATTATCTATGTTGAGTGATAAAGATGAAAAATTGGAGGACCTATTTGACATTAATAAAGCACAACAGAATATTTATGAAATAGAAAATAAATTAAACAACTTACTAAACGACTAACAATGAGTAAATTTGGGGTTTTAAAGACTAAGATATTAAAGAAACTCACAGAATCATATTCAAATCAGAATAAAACTGAAATGAAGGAAATCCTTAAAATGATTAAAGAGAATAAGGATTTTAAAGAGTTATATCTTTTTTACGAAGAAATCGAAAACAAATATTTTGAAGATAAGGACACCGCAAAATTATATGTGGAAGAATTAAATACAATTCTAAAGAACAAATCAAAAAATATATCTGATTTTTGTAATAAATTGAATACGAAATTAAATGACATTGAGATAAACGAAAATGAAGTTTACTCAAGTCTTGATACGTTATTAGAAGAAGATAACTTATCGAATATTGATAAGAAGGTTCTTTCTAAGAAAAAATTAGTCGGTCATTTAACGACTTCTAAACAAACAAACGAAGACTTATCGTCTGATGTTGTTGTAAATGAATCTTTACTGCACGCAGTATTAGTTAATAATTTTAACGTTTTATATTCAAACAATCTAAACGAAGAACAAAAAGAAGAATTAAAAAATATTCTTTCTATGAATCAAGAAGATTTAGATAAGAATATGTCAGAATTAAAAGAAAATGTTTTAGACCAAGTATCCAAGATTTTAACTGAAAATTCAGACCAAGACCTTTCAAAGAAGTTAACACAAGTTCAAGACGAGGTTAACAAAATGACATTTAGTAAAATTAATTATTTCAAACTTAAAGAATTAAAAAATGGTCTTAATTAAGACCATTTTTTATTTTCTCTGAATAGATTGCTTTGAGTTTTTCTTTACGTTTTTTAACGGAGGGTTTTACAAACTCTTCCCTTTCTCTTAATTTTTGGATTTGCTTAATTTTTTGAACTTTTTGTTTGTACGTTCTTAACGCAAACTCAATTCCTCGCTCTCCCTTTACTTCGATTATAATCATTTGTTTTTAATTTATATTTTATAAATATATTTTGGATTTACCAGAATTTTTCATTATATTTTAAATATAACCATAAGATATTATAATATGAACAAAATTAATGAAAACCGGAAAATTTATACCACTGGGACACTATGGTAATGTAAAAATCGGATATGGAACTGTAGATTACAAAAACTTAAAAACCATATATATAAAATTAAATTCTTGGCTTTTACCCGAAACCGATACTAAAGACTTCGATGTCATAATTTCAAAATCACGTAGAGAAATTAAAAACTATATCTATTGTTTGGATAACGACTTATTTAGAAAAGAAAATATAGTCGATTTAGACATTAGAACTAAAGGAATCAAACTCGAAAAGAAGTCATTTATGAATTTAGAGATAACATTATTTGTTAAAAATCATTTTGACATTCGCGATAAAAAAGTAAAGAGTAGAATTAAAGAACTATCCGAACACATCGTTGATACTAATCTAAAAGACAAAAATCTGTTTAATTTCTATAAGAACAAGAAATAAGTTGGGTTATTGATGTATTTATAGTATAAAAACTGTAAATGAAAATTTTAGGTCCTCACGAAACGGGTAAAGGAATCTTAATAGAGTACGACGCCGGACATATATCACCTGAAGAAAACAAGCAAATCATTAAGGAAATGAGAGAACTTGATTTTTCTCAGGACATAGTTTTATACGCTGTTTTACAAAAATACGACACTCCAAATAAGAACGGAAGGATTTATCCTGAAATGTTACTGAAAAGAGAAAACGAAAAATACCAAACGCTCATTAGAAAGGGTGGTGCACTAAACGAATTAAATCACCCATCATCTTCACTTATCGATTTAGATAGAGTTTCCCATTCAATTCTTGAAACTTTTTGGGATGGTAAGATGCTTATGGGTAAAATTAAACTTTTCACTTCTCCGGGTTGGAGAAAGATGGGAATTGTTTCCACAAAAGGGGACCAAGCGGCAATGTTAATTATGAACGGAGCTACTTTAGGTATCTCTTCAAGAGGTGTCGGTTCATTAAAGAATGTTAAGGGTCAAAACATAGTACAAGAAGATTTTGAACTTGTTTGTTTTGATTTGGTGTCATCTCCATCTACACCAGGTGCATATGTGTTTCCTGATTTATCTGACAGGGACAAATATCAAGAATCTATTGATGAAAAATCTGATGAAGGTATGAACAAGATGAAGTCATTAATGGGTAAACTAGATAGTTTTTTATCTAAATAATAATTTTTATCCGTTTTGAGGTATAAGAAAAGTAATTTTTTCTAAAATCAATGTATTTATAGGATAATAAAACATTTAAAAAATACGATGAGTCAAAAATCTATTTTAGAACAAGCTTTACTTCAAGTACAAACTCTTGAAGAAGCAGTTAAGCAAAATGCAAAGGGTATACTTGCTTCTACAATGAAACAAGAACTAAATGATTTGCTTAAAGAATCAGAAGACGAGGGGAATATTGAATCTCCTGAAGTTGAAGAACAAGATGTACCAGAAATTGGTGATGAAGAAACTCCAACAGATGACGAAGAATCAGACGAAATTGCAGATGAACCTGAATCTGACGAAGAAGGTGAAGATGAAATGGGTGCTGATGATGAAGAAGAAATACCTGCGGATGACGAGGAAATGCCTGCTGATGACGAAATGGGTGATGAAGACGAAATGGGTGCTGATGATGAAGAGGGAGAAGATGTTCTTGATATGACATCGGCTTCTGACGCTGAAGTACTTAAAGTTTTCAGAGCTATGAAGCCTGATGATGGTATTGTCGTTAAAAAAGAAGGTGATAAAATTTCTTTGAATGTTGATGATGAGGAGTACATTATTAAGCTCGGTGACGAAGGAATGGGTCTTAATGAAGGATGGGATGAATCTGAAGGACAATATGATGAGTCTGATGTAGACACATCTATGTTGGAAGATGATGATATCGAACCTTCTGATGAAGACGGAACCGTTTTTGAAATCGAACTTGACGAAGAGGAAGCAGAAGTTATTGAGCCTGTTGAAGGTGAAGTTAAAAAGGTTGAAGCAACCGAAGCGGCACGTACAAAAACAAACCGTCACGGAGATAAAAACGGCCAAAATCGTACTGGTTTACCAGCTAAAAATGTTTACAAAGCAGGTACAGTAACTAATGAGGAAGTATCAACACTTAAAAAACAAGTTCAAGTTCTTAGAGAAAAGAATGAAGAGTACAAAAAAGCTCTTGTCCTTTTTAAAGAAAAATTGAACGAAGTTGCTACTTTCAACGCAAATTTAGCATTCGCTACCAAATTGTTTACAGAACATTCAACAACTAAACAGGAGAAAATGAATATATTAAAAAGATTTGATTCAGTTTCTACTATAAAAGAGTCCAAAAATCTTTATTCTACAATTAACTCTGAATTAGACAATAAAAAACCAATGACAGAGGCTATTGTAGATAAAATTACATCTAATCCAACAACTTCTTCTACCGAGGTTCTTTCAGAGTCAAAAGCTTATGAAAATCCACAATTCAGAAGAATGAAAGATTTGATGAATAAAATAAAATAATAAAAATTTAAAAAAAATAAAATCCAAAAAAAATGGGAGCATTATTAGAATCAGGTATGGTTGGTAACATCGGTCTTAAGCACCTTCGTGTTATCAAAGAAGATACCATCAAAAAATGGGACGAGTTGGGATTCCTTGAGGGTCTTGGCGGTCACCAAAAAGATAACATCGCACAATTATACGAAAACCAAGCATCTTACTTAATCAACGAAGCAGCAGTATCTGACGCTTCAGGTTCATTTGAGACAGTGGTTTTCCCAATCATTCGTCGTGTTTTCTCTAAATTATTAGCAAACGATATCGTATCTGTACAAGCTATGAACTTACCAATCGGTAAATTGTTCTACTTTGTACCTAAAATCCAAAACAGAAATGGTGTTGACCACTATGCACCTTACAAGATGCCAGGTAACACTGACGCTCAAGATGCTGGTTATACTTCTGGTTTAAACCTTTATGACCGTTTCTACGAGTCAGGAGATGGTAACAGCCCTGATACAGGATTGTTCGATTACTCTAAAGGTTCTTATTCAGGTGTAACTTTAGCAGGTGCTGCTGTTGTAGCATTCTCTAACGGTGTTGTATCTGATGTATCAAGAGCATCATTAACTGGTACTACTAAAGATTCATTAGTTGTTAAATTCTCAGGTTTCACTAAAGATGGTCAAGGTAAACTTATCGGACCTAACGGTTCTGTAATGGATACTGAAGAATTCTTAGCAGGAGCTGAAATTTTCGTTAGTGGAGCTTCTAAAAACTTCAACATCGTAACTCAAAAATACGGTAAAGGTATTATCGAGTACGGTTCAAAATCAACTTCAGCATTCCCTGGTGGTAAATTCCAAGATATTTGTGATGAGGAAGGTGTAATTTACATCAATGTAGATTTACAAAACTACAACGGTGCAACTACAGGTTTTACAGCATCTCAATTATCTAACACATTCCAAGCTTCAGACGTTACTTTGACTTTCAGAGTATACAATGACTTAGAATTTGAAGATGAAATCGGTGAAGTATCTTTCGATTTAGAATCTGTTACAGTTTCTGTAGTAGAAAGAAAATTAAGAGCTAGCTGGTCTCCAGAATTAGCACAAGACGTAAGTGCATTCCACAACATCGACGCTGAAGCTGAGTTAACAGCATTGTTATCTGAGCAAATCGCAGCTGAGGTTGACCGTGAAATCTTACGTGACCTTCGTAAAGGTGCCGCTTGGACAGCTAAGTGGGACTACAACGAATGGAAATACGGAAACGGTGGTTCTTCATTCGCAGGTTATACTCAAAAAGACTGGAACCAAACATTAATCACTAAGATTAATCAGATTTCAGCTCAAATCCATAAAACTACTTTGAGAGGTGGTGCTAACTGGATTATCGTATCTTCAGAAGTATCTGCAGTATTCGACGATTTAGAATATTTCCACGTATCAAACGCTCATCCTGAGCAAGACCAATACAATATGGGTATTGAGAAAGTAGGTACATTAGCAGGTCGTTACCAAGTATATCGTGACCCTTACTTCCCAGCAAACAAAATTTTGATTGGACACAAAGGTAAGTCATTGTTAGATGCTGGTTATGTATACGCACCATATGTTCCACTTCAATTAACTCCAACAATGTATAATCCTTTCAATATGACCCCAATTAAGGGTATTATGACTCGTTACGCTAAGAAAATGGTTAACAACCGTTACTTCGGTGTAATCACAGTGAGAGGTGTACAAACGTTCGATATGAACACATTAAGATAATATTTTTTATCTTA
>JACCDW011387203.1_pt1 | contig 10623 bp, 7 predicted proteins | sample 7449781 | NCBI WGS metagenome assembly JACCDW01 (sample SAMN15323449, study PRJNA562643) | freshwater metagenome | isolation source: river surface water | place: USA:Blue River Watershed | collected 2017-08-18
GAGGCCAAAGAGCTCTATGCAAAACTTCTGAACTGGAAGGCGTCAACTCCCTCCATGCAGGGAGCGTCTGGAGGTGCGGTGCCTGAACTGGCTCTTGCCTCGAGCGAGATGGACGTGATTGTTCGTTCTCTGAATGCACGGAATAAGCCTGGTGCAACTCCTGAGGATGCACCTCTCATCAAACGTCTTGTCATGGACTGTCTCTCACAGGACCGCGTAGAAGACTACAATACCTGGATGGAAGTGGGTTGGTGCTTGCATCATATCGCCACCACAGCTGAGATGTCTGATGACATGTTTGATCTCTGGATGGAGTGGAGCCGCAAGTCAAGCAAGTGCAGTGGAAATAACGAGAGTCAACTCCGCCGAGACTGGAATCGTATGGCTCGGCCCACATCTCAGCGTGTGATCAAGTGGGGTAGTCTGAACTACTGGGCCCGTACAGATAACCCCACAAAGTACGCGGAAATCATGGAAGAGGACCTCATTCAATACATCGCCGTACACACGATGAATACTCACTTCCACATCGCAACTATCATGCAAAAGATGTATGGGTATCGCTACAAGGCCAGTATTGATAGCAAGCGGACAGAGTGGTTCATGTTCCGCGAAGACGAGCATATCTGGAAGCACATTAACCAGGGTGTGGAGCTCCGCGGGAAAATCAGCAACGAAGTCGTGGAGAAGATCACAAAGGCAAAGGACCGTATCAAGGCCCAGTGTCGCAGTGATGATGGTGAGCTCTCTGAGTATGGCCAGAAGCGGATTAAGGAGTTCCTTGCGGTTGAGAAGTCACTCTATACAGCTGGCTTCAAGGACAATGTGCTCAAGGAGTGTGCTGGGCTGTTCTATGAGGAGGACTTCATGACTCGTCTTAATCTCAATCCCTATCTCCTTGTCTGTGCAAACGGTGTACTAAATCTCCGTGCAACTCGCAAGAATGAAAAGGGACAGGATGAGCATTATGTAGAGTTCCGTCCTGGCCGACCTGAAGACATGATGAGCTTCGTAGCAGGTAAGGAGTTTGGCATCAGTGAGCCAATCAACTATATCCCGTATGATGCCGATGATCCTGTACAGGCTGAGATTGAGGATTTCATGACAAAAATCTTCCCTCGTGCGGACCTTCGGCAGTTCGTAACCACTCTCCTTGCTTCTTGCTTGGAGGGTATGAATCGCGAACAAGCCTACTACACGCTGATTGGTGTAGGAGGTAACGGCAAGTCAAAGATTATTGAGTTGATGCGAATGGTGCTGGGCGAGTATCAGACCGGCCTTGCACCCACTGCTCTTACGAGGAAGCGTCCTGACTCAGGTGCAGCGAATCCTGATATTATCTCCATCAAGAATCGTCGTCTGATTTATCTGCAGGAGCCAGATGACCGTGAGCCGCTGAATACCTCACGAATGAAGCAGTTCTCGGGCGAAGATGTAGTGGAAGCCCGTGGCCTCTTTGCAGACCAGGAGAAGTTCAAGATCAGTGGTAAACTCATGATGCTCTGCAATAACTTGCCCCCGATTCATGCGATGGATCGTGGTACTTGGCGTCGTATTCGTGTCATCCCTTTCGAGAGCAAGTTCGTGAAGGAGGGTGATATTGGGTATGAGGATCTTGTGGCGGGGAAACCGAATGTCTTCCCCAAGGACGTATTTCTTGACGAGAAACTGAAGCAGTGGCGTGAGGGATTCCTAGCTCTCCTTGTCTGGACATATGAGAACATCTATTGCAAGGAAGGCCTGAAGGAGCCTGCGATTGTCCGTCAAGCAAGTATGGACTACAAGAACCAGTTTGACTCCTTTGCAAAGTTCAAGGAGGCCCGTATTGTTCAGGTCGTGGGTGAGCGTACAGAGTTCAACAAGATTACGCGGGCCTATCGAAACTGGGTAGAATGGCAGGGAGGAACCAGTAAGAGGCTGACAACCATGGATCTTCGGAAGCGTTGTGAGGAGGAGTTTGGATCGCCAGAAGAAGGCAAGCTGTTTCGTGGCATCGTCGTATTTGATGACGAAGAGGCCATGGAACTTTGGAGAAAGACAAATGCAACTTAAGCGATTCGGATCAAGATTGCTGTCACAATGAGCAGAACCACACCTGCCATCAAAAAAGCATAGGCTACCTTTTGCATACTTCCTGTATTTTTATAGACGACAATAAGACTCACCAAAGTGAGAAATGCATACGAAAAATAAAATCCTAGCAAAAGGATATTCTGATTCGTACTCAAAAGCGGAAGCTTGTAAGGTGTAAGAGTGCCGTGACGTTCTTCGAACTCTTTGTTCAAAACAGCCGTGGAAGATTGAAAATCAGTGATTTTTTTGTTCAACGTGGAGATTTCACCTTGTGACTCTAACAGCTTTGCGAACTCGGGCTCTACAAGAAAACCTGCCAGTCTACTTGTATAAGTCTTCACTAAATCTGTGTTCAATGACATTTCCTGTTCTACGAGTCTTTTTTTCAAGGGCATTTTTGAGCCAAAATACCACCGGGAAGAGGTGAGCCAACAATACCAAAGGCCCTCTTGGACCAGTATCTCTTATCACGGACCTTGTCCGTGTAGATTGCACGATTGGCGATAACTAGAACATTCACAATCAGCAAAATACCTACCATGGCACCTACCACACCCATGCCAATGATGTTCAACTTCGACAAATAGGCGAGCACTGCTAGCAAAAGAATGCTGATGAAAATAAGCTGGAATACAAAGAGCGTATCAAGCTTATTGTTGTAATACCACTCCTTGATTTCGCGGAATCGTGAAGCCGTAGCAACGTTTCGATTCGCAATATTCAAGTTCGCTGTTTGCTGCCCTTTCAAATCTGAAAGTGTTGTATCAAGATTCTTCGAGTTGATCGTGTAGTTCGTAAGAACATCATAGTTGTTCGCTGCATTCGATGTTGTATTCAGACTCGGCAAGAACGCAGAGGCCATGTTATTCGTAAGTGTGGTCCTTAGGTCATTCTTGTTCGAATCTTTGTAATCTTTTAACTGAGCTGAAGTCATGCCATTCAGGGCATCACTCAAGCTAACATCCAACGGATTTGTTGTACCAGCCATATCTAACTCTTATAGATGTAAAATAATAGACCCAATGCAATCAGATTTGCAGCCCCATACATAGCAAGAAGTTGATTCGCATAGGCATTCTTTTCCTCAGAATAAGCAAGTTGACGAGACCGGAGGCCTGACTCCTTATCCCTACTCATTAATGCATTCAGATTTGCATTTAATGCATCCACACTGCTTTTAGTAGAAGTCACGAAAGCATTAATCGAGTCATTCATGCCCTTCAGCTCGCCTGTTTGCTTGACTCCAATGTAGGCAGCAACATCAGTAATATCAGTCAAACGAGCTTTCACCACTGTAAGATTGTTTACGATAGACTGGATGAGTGTGTTCTTCTTTGCTTCTGTAAAACCTGTTGTCAAATCCTTGTTCTGAATCGTGATATAATCAGAGAGCAAGATAGAATAATACTTTGCGTAGTAGCAGAACTCATATTGGAGCGAATAGAGGAGATCATAACTGACAGATTCAGTTGCATCTGTGACATTCCCTGTAAGGTTGTTGGCCCGAAGGGTCTCAGCAGGAATAATAATCAGACGAGCAGTCGAAGCAGAAGAGACTTTCTTGGTTGTGAACGCACTATATGTATTCAAGAGCTGGCTCGTCGACAACTTCGTGACGGGGCTGTTAAAACTGCCTGAAGAAGGCGTGTATCTTCCCGTAAGGGTATTGGCCTCGAGAACAATATCTGTGACGGAGAAGGGATTCACAGTATATGACTTTGATGCCGTTAGATTAATCACGGGCCGTGTAAAGGTAAGTGTCTTGAACTCGGGGACCGGATTGAGTGTGGGGTTATCCGTTGTTGCATTGGACAGCAGAGAAGAGGAATCACTCGATAAGAACGTCCCCACCGTAGCAGCAAACGGACTTGAGCTTCCTGTATAAACTGAGGCTGGGCAAACTGAGTTCATATCTATTGTACATCATACATTTGTTCTTTTAGTTTATTTGTTAAGCCATTCGGGATGTGATTTCTGAATGCCGTAATAAATCCCTCCTGCAAGACCCGCCGAGACTACAACTGTTATCAATAGTACAATCCAGCTCGTTTGCCTGAAAGAATCTGCGAGCTGGGTGAAAAATCCTGGGCCATAGCTGCGGGGTCCCACATAGGCAAGTTGCACATTTCCTAGATTCAACAACATTCCCAAGGCAAGTATCAAAAATACAAGATTAATGCCCAAAAGAATCGGTACTGAGTCAGACCGGAGGGGACGTGGTAGCGGCCAAATAGTTCCTAAATAACTTAGATTCGCCGGTGGATTTCGGACAGATTCAACACGTTTTTTTGCAATATCATAATCTTTGGCAGAATCCTTGTAACGTTGCTCATATTCAGCTCTTGCCCATCTTGCACAACAAAAATCATTCATGGAATCTTTCAAGACCTGTTTGTCAGCTTCTGACGCCGAATAGTTGTTTCCCATCACGTTTATTTTGCTCGCAAGGTTATTCAGATTTCTTGATAGAGTCATCATATCCTTCACAGGCTTGGCTGAGGCAAGTGTACAGTTATTTGGATACTGCTGGGTTGTGTACTGGTTGAATGCTTCACACGTAGATTTCCAGTCCGTCATCTATTAAGAAACACAGACACGATATACGATATATTCACCTGAGGAAGGACTGGGCCGAGTAATCTTTACAACATCACCGGGCACAAGACCAAGCCATCGTGCCTGCGGGTCCTCGTGAAATCGAATCCAGTTATGGTGTGCATCCGATTGAAGATAATATTCCTTTCGGAGTGCTTTCGTTTCCTCGGATGTCATCTTCTCATGTTTCGGTACAATCGCAAACGATGACGGATCAATGATAATCTTGCGGGCCTCAAAGAAGCGAATGCGGAGCTTCTGCTTCTTCCATTGATTCAGGGCAGCAGCATGGAATGTATCCACAACAGGCTCATAAAGAATCACAATCACTTCTGTGGTCTTAGGATCTACACGGAGCTCATCGGGGACATCCTCGCCCAGAAGTTCATTCATCAGCGTGGGAATCTTTTGCTTCTGGCGTTGAAACCGGTAGACTACCACACACTTCTTGGGACCATCTCCCTCTAGACGTTCCAGGTCCATTCGTAGTGCCTCTCCAATCGCATTCGGACCAATCATATCCTCAATCTCCTGCGGGCCAAATCGTCTGTAAGGTGCTACATTGTACCCACTGCGTTCAAGCATATTCAGCAGGGTGATTCTAGAGCGATAAGTCGTATCGATGACTCCGTAATCCATTCTGTTATATCTCTATTCTTCATGAAAATGGAATCAATTTTTAGACCTTGCATAGGATAGATGGAAACAGACCAGAAGGAAGTTCATTCACTTGGTTCTTTAAAACGGAGCTTTTTCACATCGTATTTGATTCTCATGGGATACACACTCATTACACTAGTCGAAGCTCTTCGAACTCCCATCGTAAATGTTCGAAATATCATGAATATTGAGACTACGGTGAGTGTTACAGCAAGTGTTGTCTATAACATTTTTAATGATATGATTGATAGTGGCAAGTTTGACCTGAATAAAATAAATGAAATTCGGTACATAGATTGGAGCATTACAACTCCTTTGATATTGCTTGGTATCATTCTCTTCTACAATCCTGAGAGCCCCGTAAGCTATGTCTATTATCTTACGCTTGTTCTTTTCAACTGGGGCATGTTGTTGATGGGCTATCTTGGAGAGGTGGGAACTGTATCAAAACTTACTGGATGTCTTGGAGGGTTTGCATTCTTTGCTGCTTTGTTGATGCTTCTGTTTTCTTGCTGTATAGATAGCAAAGCAAATCATATCGTATTCTATCTATTTGCTATTATCTGGGCTGGATATGGGATTAACTATATGGTCAAAGATGAGGAAACAAAGAACATCACATATAACACATTAGATGTTATATCCAAGGCTCTATTTGGTATCGGATTATGGCTATTTTATGGCAAGGTGCTGAAGTTTACTTAGATCCTTGCTTAATGATATTCACACGAACTTGCGATGGGACCGGTGCATTGTTTCCTGAGGGTGCCGATGCGGCCCCACTTGCACTTGGAGCTGGTCTTGGAGAGCGTGGACGAGATGCGGTAGCACCTGGTCCAGCAGAAGCTGCACGTCGTACTGGAGCTGCATTGGCAGGAAGACCCGATTGGGCCATTGCACCAGGGCTTGTATCAACTACGAGTGTAGGAGGGGCATTTCCCATGCCAGCTGCTAGGAGTTGTGCAGGTGGGGCGGCGACTTGGAGAATGCCTGGACCTGAGACTGGTGCGAGCCCCAGTGTTTGTGCTTGACCAACAGCTGTGGGTGCATTCATCTGAAACTGTAACTGAGGAACAGCAGCCATTGTAGGGATAGCCGAGGTCATCATGTATACGGGAGCATTTGCTGCAGGGGATGCGAAGGCTGCCACTGGAGCTGTTCTTCCAGGAGGAGGAAGGACTGCTGAGCCTCCAGGGAGCTCCTCGGCCTCAGGGAAGGCACTTTCTTCTAGAACATCTCCTAACTGAATGCCAGCACGAGATGCATCGGCTGCTCTCAAAACCGGCACACTCATCACAGGAGCATTGACGACTGCAGTGGTTAAGACTGGCATTCCAGAAGCTACTACAAGCGGCTGTGCTTGGGCCTGGGCAACCAATGCAACGGCCGGTGCAGCCTCCTTGGCTTCCTGTTCTTCATCATCACCATCGGCTGAGGCAACTGCTCCAAGGGCCTGTAAGTCCTCCGCTGTCACATCGATTTCTTTGGGAGGACCCTCTGCTAACTTCGGTACTTGCGTCTCAGGAAGCACACGTTCAGGTAATGGCTCATTCGCTTTTGCAAGAGCTTCATCTTTGTCTATTTCTAGACCCTCAGGCAATGTCAGATTATTTGCATACTTTCCTGTAATATATCTCATTCCTATATTCATATAGGTATTGAGCTCTTCATTCAAAAGCTGGAAGGAATATGGGATTTCTACGCGACTGAATGTAATCAAACTCCGCTTTGTAGGTGGCAAAATCTCGAGGTTATTCGCCGTTTCTCCAATGAACTTGATAGGTCCATCGCACATAGAGCAGATATAGAGGTTTTCCTTATGATTGTAAATAGGGATTGTACCACAACTGTTGCAGACAAGGATTTCTGCACCATCTGAGCGTTTCATATATGTCTCACGAATGAAGCTTGTAATACCATGTGCACAAATCGCATCACGCTCTAACTCTCCAATACGAAGGCCACCCTGCTTTCCACGGCCTCCTGTCGGCTGGTGGGTACGACGTTCTTTACGACCCTCTGCACGAGCATTCCATTTGTCCTCCACCATATGCTTGAGTCGCATGCCATAGACAGGTCCAATGAAAACATAAGACTCCATCATCTTTCCAGTTTGCCCGTTGTACAAATATTCGTTACCAAGTTTCTCATATCCATACTGATTTTGTAAGATTTTGCCAATCGAATCCGCTGGACTGCCTTCATTCATGAACAACGTTCCATTGCCTACCGAGCCTGTAAGAGCTGCTGCTTTGCCTAGAAGTGTTTCGAGAAGCTGTGCAATCGTCATACGAGAAGGAATGGCATGAGGATTCATGATCATATCAGGAACCAGGCCATTTGCAGTTCGAGGCATATCGTGGCTTCTCATAATCATACCAATCGTACCTTTTTGACCGTGACGATTGGAGAACTTGTCTCCCAGTTCAGGAATACGATCTTGTGTCACGCGGATTTTTACCAACATGAGACCAAGATTATTAAATGTGACAACCACCGACTCCACACGACCTCTAGTCCATACCTGGGGAGTTAAAGAGGCATCATTAATCTGACCCGATTCTGTCTGAATGTATTTTCCTACAATCACAGTATCTTCATCAACATATTCACCCACTTTAATAATACCACGTTCATCAAGCTTCTTGTAATCGAGGCCAGGGCGTAAATCAGTCCACTGGGCGACTGATTTTGGATGTGCAATCCTCGTACGCGTGTGAGAGATTTCATCATTTTCCTCAAAGGCATCATAGGATCTGTAAGTGATATTTCGGAAGAGGCCGCGCTGGAGTGAATCACCATTGATTAGAATACCGTCTTCTTGATTGTAACCCGTATAGCAACCGAGAGCCAGTATGATGTTATTCCCATAGGGCATATTGCCTTCGCCCATGAAATCATAGTACATGGTACGGACAAGAGGAGCCTCGCCATAACATAAAATATTTGCAGTGTTATCGAATCGATTTTGGAAGTTCGTTGCATAAAGGCTCAGGCCTTGCTTGCTCTGGCTGTCACTTAGCTGGTTACGCACAGACTGATTGTGATTGGCAAATGGAATCTGGCCTGTAATCATGCTTACAATCGTAGAGGGGTGGATTTCAAGATGGGTTGACTCTTGCGTAATCGTATCAGGAAAGGATGAAATAAAGGCCTCATTTTGCTCGTAGGGGTCTATGTATTCGATAGCACTTATATGAGGGCTCAGGCGTTCAATGTATTCTTCCAGAGTCGCTGCACGATCAGGCATCGGATCACGGAATCCAGGAGTTTCAATATCAATACCATCAGGAACAATATCTCCCATCACAAGTTGACGCCATGTTCTACCATCGCGAAGTTTCGTCAAGGGGATTTCTCCTCTCGGGCCTAGATGAATCAGTGGACGAACGGGACGCCCATCATCTAGATAGATGAAGACACGGCGATCACGATAGTTAAATCCGACGGATGAATACGAAGGCAAGGCCCCAGTCCATTTGAAAATCTTCAATGTTTTCACAAGTAACTCTGGCACCTGTGTAAATCCCACAATACCTCCATTGATAAACACGGGAATATAAGAAGGAAGATTTGTCTGAGGAATCTCATTACAGGCCTGTACTCGTCCTTTGGTGAAAAGCCAGGCTTCGAGGGGTGCTGGATCTGTTGCTGTGCTTACAGTGGTTAAAATCGAGAGATTTTTGGTGATACCAATACTGGCTCCACCAGGTGTCTCATTCGTACAGAAATATCCAAACTGACTTCCATGAAGATAACGAGGGCCTGTAAGTTTCATACTTGTGTCGAAGTTGAGAACTGCACGACGGCAGTGGCTGACAAAATCCATATAGCTCAGACGGCTCATGGCCTGGAGTACGCCTGATTTCTCTTCACCGTATCCTGACCCCCACTTGCCTTTGAAGCCGCGGCGAATACCCTCGGTGATTTGTCCAATACGAAACATCGTATTTTGATTGCCTGCATTGAACAGATTCACAAAGTTTGGACCCCTGTACAAGGTTGGATTGTAGCTGAACTCCTTGTCGATTGTTTGCCCCACAGACTTTGTCCATGTCTTGTAGACTCCCTGAAACAACATCTGCGTCAAGAAACCGCTGGTGAGGCAACGCTGGAATCGGGTATCATCACGATCTGTATCGCGGTCGATTCCCATGATACGTTTGAGGAGGTTTCGCACACACTCTGCAAGATAAAAGGCCCTGGCACCTCCCTTATCTGTTACATGAACAAAGAGCTGATTTCTCAGAATATCAATCACGTGGGCTTCACTAAAACCTTTCGTGAGGGTTTTGATGTACTGAATCGCACTGTATGTGTCCATGAAAGGATACGCCTCTGCGATAGAAGGAACTAACATAGGTTCCATGAGTTTTGTGTCATCCGCATTCGGATCAGGGAAAATGGTTCGCATGATTTCCCTATCCGTTGTGAGGCCAAGTGCACGGAACAAAATAAACAACGGAATCGGCTTGCGGACAAAGGGGATACCCACCTGAATCGTTTGTGTTTTGCGAACATAGAAAAAAGTGACTCGTTTTACAATACGCGAGACAGGATGAAGACAGCTAATGGAAGCAAAGGTGTGCACCTTCGGGTCACGTACCTGTTCTTTGATATATAGAACATTAAAGGCTTGTTCCTGTACAGTAATCAAAACCTTTTCACTTCCATCCACTACGAAATAGCCACCCTGGTCATAAATGCACTCACCAGCCTCTTGGAGAAACTCCTGAGGTTTTCTGTGAAGAACACAGTAGCGGCTGTGGAGCATGATAGGAATCTGAAATAGCGGAAAATCATTGATGATGACTTCTTGCACTTTGGGTTCCACAGCAGCAGTTTGAGGGCCCCCGCCGAAAGTGATCCGAATCAAAATATCTGCAGTTACGAGACTTTGATATGTTAGATTTCGGAGGCGAGCCTCATTGGGGAGAAGGAGACGAACTTCTTTGCCCTGCTGCAAGGAAAGAGTGGGTGTTCCAATCTTGAGTTTGTCACCCCCCTCTCCACCAATATAAATCTCCATCTTGTATTCATATACCCCCGTGGTCCCAATCTGTTCCTTCAGCAACATGATGGGATTGTTTGCCTTGACAATCTGGGGCATATCAGTTTGCAAAAACTGGTCAAACGAGTCAATGTGATGACGAATAAGGTAACTTTCGCGTGTTTTAAAATATTTATAGAGGAGTGAACGAGCCATATCACGGCCGGCTTCTCCTCGGAGTATGTTCTCAGCTATCGATGCGGCCTTGCTCATTTGAGAAACCTATTAGCAAAACAGGTTTCTTA
>JACCDW012011154.1_pt1 | contig 10623 bp, 12 predicted proteins | sample 7449781 | NCBI WGS metagenome assembly JACCDW01 (sample SAMN15323449, study PRJNA562643) | freshwater metagenome | isolation source: river surface water | place: USA:Blue River Watershed | collected 2017-08-18
ACTGGAATTAGAAATATTACTAGAACTCCACAACCAGCTTCAAAAGGAACTGCTTCCCTACCTGGTTCTAATGTTCGTGGATTATTAAAACCAGCAGCAAGAAATGTTCAGCCAGATCCTTGGAAAGGTGGTTCTACTGGAACTGGAATTAGAAATATTACTAGAACTCCACAACCAGCTTCAAAAGGAACTGCTTCCCTACCTGGTTCTAATGTTCGTGGATTATTAAAACCAGCAGCAAGAAATGTTTCACCAGATCCTTGGAAAGGCGGTTCTACTGGAACTGGAATTAGAAACGTCACAAGAACAACTCAACCAACTCCAAGAGGTACTGCATCTTTACCTGGTTCTAATGTTCGTGGATTATTAAAACCAGCAGCAAGAAATGTTTCACCAGATCCTTGGAAGCAATCTTCTAGTAATAAACAATCTGGAAATCTATGGAATAGAGTTCAGCAAACCATTAAACCCTCACAGAAAGCAACTACTCGGTCTTTACCAGCATCTCAAACAAATGTGCGTGGACTTCTTCCAGCAGCACGTGTAACTTCTACCCCAGCAACCACACAAAAAGCACCTGAAGCAAGATCTCAACAATTTAGAGATGTTCAAAGATTGAGTAAGGCAATGAAAGGTGGTTTAATGGGAGAAATTCCAAAGGCATCTGGAGAAAAACCAGCACCAAAACCTGCGTGGGGGTCTGGAGGAAAACAAGTACCTAAAGCACAAACTCAAGCACCTGCAGAAAAAGTAGCACCAAAACCTAAAGATATAGAAAAACCACGTATTAAGGCAAGAAGACCTGGTATGTTAGATAATCCAATCGGTGGTGGTGGACAAGGATTTTCTCTTCCATTAGGTGGGGCACACCTTGGAGCAGCAGTTGCTGGACTTCAGGCATATAATACCGCAAAAGCAACACCAGCATCTGCACCAAAGTTTCCAACAAAGGCAAAAGAAGTTAAAAAAGGTGAAACTTATTACGATCCTTCAACAAGGGTTGGTTCTTCTCAAAGATTTGCTCAGAGAAAAAAAGTTGGACCAAAGATTGTTGGTCCAAAATTAAGTGCTGCTCAAGATTTTGATAAGGCATATGGTTCTGCTAAAGAAAAGGGTGGAGTGGGATCTACATTTAATTGGAGAGGTAAGTCCTATAAAGTTTCATAATAATAAATAACTAAAGAGTATTTTTTAGAAAAATGAGAGATCAGGAAATTGTAGGTCTTTATGAAGCCTATTATAGCATTTATGAAGATTTAGATAATACAAATCAAGAGTTTGAATGTCTTGATGAGGCAGATTCTCTTGAAGCAATGAGAGCAAGAAGAGAAAAGCGTCTTGCTGCTCAAAGAAAGCGTGAAGGTAGGCCAACTGGTGGTGGAGATTTTGGACACGATTACAGCAAACCATCAAGTGGAAGAACTGGATATCTCGACGCTATTGATAAAAAGAAAAAGAAAAATAAAGATAAAAATGAAGAAGTGGAATTTGATACCTTTGACGTTGTATTAGAATATCTTGTTTCCGAAGGATTTGCTGAGACAAATGAAAATGCTCTTGCTATTATGGCAAATATGAGTGATGAGTGGAAACAGAGTATTGTTGAAGAAGTTCTTGATGAAGCAGAAGGTTCTTATGGGCAAACTCCAACAGCAAGAAAAGCATATGGAGATCTTGCTAATAAGAGAAGAGCAACTCCTGCAAGTGGATTTGCAAAAAGAGGTGAAAAAACTACTAAAGTAAAGTCTGCTGAAAGACATTTCAACAGAACAGGTAATCCTGATGCTGGAAATAGGGGTAAGAAATCAACTAAACCTTCTTTCCATTCTGGGGCAAGAAAAGGAATGACTCAAAGTGATAGAGACTATGCAAGAGGTGAGGCAGAATATGGACACACTGGATATGATCCAGATTTTGATGGGGGTCCAAGTGCTCCTGGTGGAAAACCAAAAGGCAAAAAGGCAGAAAGACAGAAGAAAACTGGTGTAAGTGCTGATTGAGTCCACTTCCCAAACTGTCCACTGGGAGGTCTTCGGACCTCCTTTTTTCGTATAATAGGTTCATCTGAAACAGACCTATGCCCGTTAATCACGAAATCAAGTCCCACCTTGCCCGTCTGCTAGCAACGGAAGACCTTGTGGTGGAACACAAGAACGTAGAGACTGCTTGCTTCAATGTTCATACCCGTGTGCTCACTCTTCCTTTGTGGGAGAAAGCAAGCAATACTGTTTATGACCTTTTGGTTGCTCACGAGTGTGGGCATAGTATCTATACACCTGATGAGGATTGGTTGAAGGAGCGTAAAATTCCTCCTCAGTTTGTGAATGTGGTTGAGGATGCTCGTATTGAGCGTCTGATGAAGCGGCGTTATGCTGGTCTCGCTAAGACTTTCTACGGTGGTTATAAAGAACTGAGTGACCAGGATTTCTTTGCGATTGGTGATGATGATATTTCTACTTACAATCTTGCTGACCGTGCAAACCTTTACTTCAAGATTGGTAGTTTCCTAAATCTGGAATTTTCTCCCAAAGAGAAAGAAATTATTGAGCAAATTTCCAGCACCGAATCTTTCACAGATGTTCTGGATGCTGCTGAGGTTCTCTACAAGTATTGTAAGGGTGAACAGAATCAAGAGGTAAAATTCAATCTGGACAATCTGGAAAATCAAACCAGCGGTGATGGTAGTCAGGCATCTGAACTGTCTGAGCAACCTTCTGGTGAGAACGATCAACCTGAAACTCAGGGTGAAAACTCTGGTGCCTCTGAAGGTTCTGAGCAGAAACCTGCTAAACAAACTAAGGAAGAAACTGGGGGAGAAACTAAGGAAGAACCCGAAGTGAAGACTGTTGATTCACTTGCCGATGCAATTCGTGACCTTGTGGGACACGATACTCGGGAGAATGTTTATATTGAACTTCCTCAACTTGATTTGGATAAGGTGATTGTTTCCAATAGTGAGATTCATAATCTCTGTCGGGAAAGTTGGAGTCAGCGTGTTCAAGATTATGGTTATGAAGATACTTTCGGTGAAGTTGATAAAAAGTATAATGAGTTCAAGCGTTCTGCTCAGAAAGAAGTCAACTATCTGGTGAAGGAGTTTGAATGCCGTAAGGCAGCAGATTCTTATGCCCGTGCTACCACTTCCCGTACTGGTGTTCTGGATTGTTCTAAACTTCATACCTACAAGTATAATGAAGACCTTTTCAAGAAAGTAACAACTCTTGCTGACGGTAAGAATCACGGTCTGGTATTTGTTCTGGACTGGTCTGGTTCTATGGGAAATGTGATTATGGATACTGTAAAGCAACTCTATAATCTCATTTGGTTCTGTAAGAAGGTTGGTATTCCTTTTGAGGTTTATGCTTTCACGTCCGATTATCCTCTGGTCAAATATGATGAAAATGGTAAGGCAAATCTTCGCACTCTTTCCTACAAAAAGAAGGGTGGTCTTGCAATCGTTGGTGAATGGTTCTCTCTGATGAATCTGTTCACCAGCAAAGTCAATTTTAAGAGTCTGGATGACCAGATGAAGAATATTTTCCGACTTGCTGCTGCATTTAGTAATTATTATTCCCCCTATGCTATTCCTCTGGGTATGAATCTTTCAGGAACTCCCCTGAATGAAACTCTGGTTGCTCTACATCAGATTCTCCCCAAGTTCAAGCAAGAGAACAAACTACAAAAAGTTCAGTGTGTGATTCTGACTGATGGTGAAGGTACTCCCCTGAAGTATCACAACGAAGTTCAGCGTCGTTGGGAAGAAGAACCTTATATTGGTGCTGCTAATATTGGTTCTGGTTGCTTCCTGCGTGACCGTAAGACTGGGACCACTTATTCACTAGATTGTGATTGGTGGGAGCAGACTGACATCCTTCTTCGCAATCTTCGGGATAAGTTTACTGATATGAACTTTATCGGTATTCGTGTTCTTGAAAGTCGTGATGCTAATACATTCATCCGTCGTTATACTGGATGGTTGGGTGGTGAGTTTGATAAACTTACTTCTACTTGGAAAAAGCAAAAAGCATTCTCTATCAAGAACTCTGGGTATCATACTTATTTCGGTCTTTCTTCAAATGCTCTTTCTCAGGAGTCTGAGTTTTCCGTAGCGGAGGATGCTTCTAAAGCGCAGATTAAGAATGCCTTTGTGAAGAGTCTTCGCACCAAAAAAATGAATAAAAAAATTCTTGGTGAGTTCGTGGAACTCGTCGCCTGAGACACTTTCTAAACCGTCCACTAGGGGGTTTCCGACCCCCTTTTTTCTTGTATAATTACTTTGTTGAAACGAAACAAACCCAACTACATCATGCCTCGCAAAATCTCCGTGACCGACGAACAACTGATTGCTGACCTCCGCTCTGCCTTTGGTAGCGAACTGACCGCTGCCGATATTCGTGGATTCTGTGCCTCTCGTAGTCTCAACTATCAGACTGTGACTCGCCGTCTGGAAAACTTCAAAACTGATCGTGGTCGCTGGAATCTGGAAGTGACCCAGGAACGTGTTGAAGAGATTGAGCGTTCTTTTAGTGCCCCTGCTGTGCTTCCTTCTGCTGAACAAAATCTGATTCCTGATAAAGATGATACCTTCGTCAAGTTTGGTAATTTTAACGATATCAAGAAAATTATTCAGTCCCGTATTTTCTATCCTACGTTTGTTACGGGTCTTTCGGGTAATGGTAAAACGTTTGGTATTGAGCAAGCGTGTGCTCAACTTAAGCGTGAACTGATTCGTGTGAATATCACCATCGAAACTGATGAGGATGACCTGATTGGTGGTTTCCGTCTGGTGAATGGCGAAACTGCCTGGCATAATGGACCTGTGATTGAGGCACTTGAGCGTGGTGCAATCCTTCTGCTGGATGAGATTGACCTTGCTTCTAACAAGATTCTGTGCTTGCAGTCTGTTCTGGAAGGTAAGGGTGTCTTCCTGAAGAAGATTGGTAAGTTTGTGAAACCTGCTGCTGGTTTCAACGTGTTCGCTACTGCCAATACCAAAGGTAAAGGTTCTGATGATGGTCGCTTTATCGGCACTAACGTGCTCAACGAAGCATTTCTTGAACGCTTTCCCGTAACTTTTGAGCAAGAATATCCAGCACCTGCAACCGAGCAGAAGATTCTGGAAGGCATCGCTCTGGACCTTGGCGTGGAAGACCGTGATTTCTGCAAGCGTCTGGTGGACTGGGCAGACATTATCCGCAAGACCTTCTACGACGGTGGTATTGAGGAAATCATTAGCACCCGCCGCCTTGTCCACATTATCCGTGCCTACAGCATCTTCAACGACAAGGCAAAAGCAATTCAAGTTTGCATCAACCGTTTTGATGACGAAACTAAGACTGCTTTTCTTGAACTGTACGATAAAGTGGATGCTGATTTTAAGATGCCTTCTGAAGGTGAGCACGTAACTTACGACCTTGACTCTCAGAAAGTAAACTGATATAATTGGGGGAGGTTATTATGACTTCCTCCACTCTTATTATGAATGAATATACACTCAGTATGAACGAGCATACTGGAATGCTAAACCTTACTCAAACTCCTGTTACTATGAGCGAATCGAAAAACCATCTTTGGAAATACAACGAAGATAAGATTCTGAAAGATATTCAAGATTATGTGACCAGCACCTACGGCAGTCATTACTGTGGTCACAATCAACAATATCAGGACATTCAAACAATTGACCTGATGGCAGCAAAAGACCTTGCTCCTGGTTTTTGCCAAGCAAATATCCTAAAATACGGCAGTCGCTATGGTGACAAAGATGGGCGAAACAAGCGTGACCTTCTCAAAGTGATTCATTACGCTATGTTGCTTCTTCACTTTGACGGTCATTATTCTCGCAAGGATAATGGTCTGACCGAATTCCGCTGATATGAAACTAAGAGAAAATACTATGAAACTTTCTGACAATACTCTAACCATTCTCAAGAACTTTGCTGGCATCAACAACTCAATTCTTGTAAAACAAGGTAATCGTCTTCGCACTATTTCTGTTGCTAAGAACATTCTTGCAGAAGCAGAAATTACCGAAGAGTTTTCCCGCGAGTTTGCGATTTATGACCTGAATCAGTTCCTGAATGGTCTGAGTCTTCATCAGGACCCTGACCTTGATTTTACTGAGGAATCTCACATTACTATCCGCGAAGGTAAGCGTCGTGTGAAGTATTTCTTTGCCGACCCTAATGTGATTATTTCCCCACCAGAGAAAGAAATTCAACTTCCCTCCCAAGATGTTTGTTTTCAACTTGATAGTGTAACTCTTGAGAAACTCATCAAGGCAGCAGCAGTCTATCAACTTCCTGATCTTTCTGCAGTTGGTGAAGCAGGTGTAATTCGTCTTGTGGTTCGTGATAAGAAGAATGATACTTCCAACGAATATTCAATCGTTGTTGGTGAGACTGATGCAGAGTTTACTTTCAACTTCAAGGTAGAAAACATCAAGATTATTCCTGGTGCTTATGATGTGGTAGTGTCTTCTAAACTTCTGTCACAGTTCACAAACTCCAAGTATAATCTCTCTTACTGGATTGCCTTAGAACCAGATAGTCAGTTTGGTTAATGGAATTTCTTCTTTACCTTACTCCTCAATCCAAAGACATTCTCAATCAAATTTATAAAGCAAAATATACAGTAAAGGAAAACGTCGGGTATTGTAGGAGTAATAAAGATATTTTTGGATATACAGATCATGGGAAAAAACTTGTAATCTGTACTAAAAATATAAAAAATGGAACAGCAAATGTTTCTCATTACATAAATGAAACTTTGCTTCACGAAGCAGTTCACGTAGCACATCACTGTAATGGTTATCGCCCTTTTTGGATATCGAAAAAAGATATGCCACTCCCAGCGTTTAAAATTCAAGGAGTTAGAGATTCTGTAAAAAACTCAACTGCTCCAGATCAAATGGAACATGAAGCGTATTGGATGGAAGACAAACCTGATAAAATTAAGTATGTAATTCAAAAGTTTTGTTTCTGATGAATATTTTTGTAACCCATCCTTTTCCAGCAGAATCTGCAATTTGTCTTCCAGACAAACATATTGTTAAGATGCCACTCGAATGCTGTCAAATGCTTTCTATTGTGGCATCAAAGTGGTATCATAACTATGGCACCCTTCCCAAGTCCGATGGAACTCCATATGCGACTGAGAAGGGTGCTTTTCGTAATCACCCTTGCACTCAATGGGCAGCAAAAACGATTGATAATGCCTATTGGTTGATTAAGTGGGGAATGAATCTATGTGATGAGTATGCCGTTCGCTACGAAAAAACTCATTCGTGCTATAATACTCTATTGGAAGCATATTATTTGTTTCCCAAGGGTAAACTCAACAAAGTAACGCCATTTGCGAGGGCAATGCCAGATGAGTATAAACTTGACACAAGCATTGACACTTTTACTGCTTACAAGATGTATATCGCATCCAAACCTTGGGTTGCATCTAATTATCTTCGTATGCCGCAAAGAAAACCTGAATGGGTATGAAAAAATGTAGCAAATGCCATAACATTTTGGATGAATCCTTTTTTTCTCCTTCTAGTGGTGGAAAATATTTACGTCCAGAATGTAGGAAATGTGCGAGAGAACTTTCTAAAGAAAGGAAACAACTTAGAAAACAGTATGGCAATCCTCCTGATGATTATTCTTGCCCAATTTGTTTAAAAACTGAAGATCAGTTGCAAGGAACAGGAGGTAATGCTAGTATATGGGTCATAGACCACGATCATCTAACCAAAAAGTTCAGGGGTCACCTTTGCCATAATTGTAATCGTGGTATAGGTGTCTTTCAAGATGATATTGAACGAATCAAAAGAGCAATTGAGTATTTAAATTATGACAAGTGAATTCTTATTCTGCGAAAAATACCGTCCTCAAGTAATTGACGATTGTATTCTTCCTGATGATACTAAAAAAACATTTAAGGAGTTTGTAGAGAAAGGTGAGATTCCAAATCTCCTTCTCGCAGGACCTCCTGGTATTGGTAAAACTACAATTGCTAAGGCACTTTGTAATGAATTGGGTGCTGATTATTATGTTATTAACGGATCTGATGAAGGTCGTTTTCTAGATACTGTTAGAAATCAAGCGAAGAACTTTGCCTCTACTGTTTCTCTTACAGGGTCTTCTAAGCACAAAGTCATCATCATAGATGAAGCAGATAATACGGGTAATGATGTTCAACTCTTACTACGAGCAAATATTGAGGCATTTTATAATAACTGTCGATTTATTTTTACTTGCAATTATAAAAATAAAATTATCGAACCCCTTCATTCCCGTTGTGCAGTAGTTGACTTCACAATCAAAGGAAAGCAAAAAGCGCAACTTGCAGGAGCATTCTTCAAGAGACTTCAAAATATTCTTAATGAAGAAAAGATTGAATATGATCAAAAAGTTCTTGTTGAAATTATTTCTAAGCACTTTCCTGATTTTAGGCGTGTCCTCAACGAATGTCAGCGATATTCTGTGGGGGGAAAAATTGACTCTGGCATTCTTGCATCTTTCTCAGACATTGCAGTAAGTGATCTTATTAAGAATATGAAAGATAAAAACTTTGCAGAAGTTAGAAAGTGGGTAGTTTCAAATCTTGATAATGATGCAAATCTTATTTTGCGTCGTCTATATGATTCTTGTTATGAATCGTTAGTTCCTTCTACAATTCCTTCTGCGATTCTAATTATTGCAAAGTATATGTATCAGGGGTCTTTTGTTGCTGATCAGGAAATTAACCTTCTAGCAGCACTAACTGAACTTATGTGTGAGTGTGAATTCCGATGAATCCATATAAAATTAATTATAAAGACTTAAAAGAAGAACCTATCAAAACAACTCCAGAAAATGTGAGAGAGGCAAATGAAGGTCTCTTTCGTGCTAAAATGACTCTTCCTGCTGCCGCAAAGCATTGTGGTATGACGCAGAAAGAAATGAAACTAACCTTTTGGGAATACTTGAAGTATAACAAACCTGATTATGATCAATCCTGAACTATTTGATTTTCCTTCTATTTTTGGTGTAATTAAATCTACAGAAGGTCTCAAACGAAATCAAACCCGACCATTACGTTCTGAAGTCCAAGAAATTGGGATTGCTAAGTATAGTGGTTCTCAATTGAAATATATTGGAGATAAGGAAAATGGTAGAGATTTTTATGGCATACTTGATGGTCTTTACTATGAATCTAAAGGAATGGATGGTCTATTTCAGAAAACCGTTCCTTACACTAAGGAAATTACACTAAAAAACTTTCAGGGTAGTAATTTAGGACTTCCTGAAAAGACATTTGATTATATGCTTCTTTGGGATACTAAAAACTATACAGTTGGAATTTGCAGTTGGGATGCTTGTATGAAGCATACGGTGATAAAAGATGCAAATGTTTCTTTTAGAGTTGATTACTCTGATATTACTTTTTTGGCAGAAAATATTATTCCCATAGAAAAAGAAGATTTTTCTGTTAGACTTTATGAATTAATTGAGGAATTGGTATGAGCATTAAATCTCTTAAAACGCCGCTGCGCTACCCAGGAGGTAAGTCCCGTGCTTGTGAGAAGATGGGATCATATTTCCCAGACCTCCGCAACTATGATGAATTCCGTGAACCATTCCTTGGTGGTGGAAGTGTGGCAATTCATATTACTAAGAAGTATCCGTATTTAAATATTTGGGTAAATGATTTATATGAACCTCTTGTAAACTTTTGGCAACAACTCCAAATGTTTCCTGATGGGTTGACTGCTATACTTGAAGCATATAAAGGTCAATATAATACTCCAGAAAAAGCGAAGGAAGTTTTTTCTGTAATGAAAGATCAAATCAATAATTTGGAAACTCCAAGTCTTCAGAGGGCTGCTGCATTTTATTTTGTAAATAAATGTTCTTTTTCTGGTTTGACTGAAAGTTCATCTTTCTCACCACAAGCATCTGTTTCTAATTTTTCTTTGAGGGGAATTCAAAAACTTCCAGAGTATTCAAAATTAATTGAGAATTGGCGCATAACCAATTACTCTTATGATTATCTGATGGATGGAAACAAAGGTGCTTTTATGTATCTTGATCCTCCTTATGATATTAAAGATAATCTCTATGGTAAGAAAGGTTCTATGCATAAGGGATTTGATCATGATAAGTTTGCAGAAGATTGTGATGCTAATGATATGGACCAGTTGATTAGTTATAATGCAGATCAACTTGTAAAAGATAGGTTTAAGAACTGGAACGCTGCTGAGTTTGATTTGACTTATACGATGCGTTCTGTTGGTGAATATATGCGTGAGCAAAAACAACGTAAAGAACTCTTGCTTTTTAATTATGGAATTGAAGGACTGGTTAAACTCGATCAATCAGACAAAGGAACATCTAATTGATCAAGATCCTTCACTTCAGAAGGAGTATTCACCATATATTATTAATCGTTGTCTCTCTGGGCATATTGATTGTATTCTTTTTGCAAATGAAATGAACCGATATCATTTTCTTCCAAAGAAACTACAATATGACTTCTTTATAAATAGTCTGAGGAAAAAGAAGAGATATTCTCCCTGGCTCCGTCAAGATAAAATCAAAGACCTTGATTATGTCAAACGTTATTATGGTTATAGTAATGAAAAGGCAAAAC
>JACCDW010200570.1_pt1 | contig 10620 bp, 13 predicted proteins | sample 7449781 | NCBI WGS metagenome assembly JACCDW01 (sample SAMN15323449, study PRJNA562643) | freshwater metagenome | isolation source: river surface water | place: USA:Blue River Watershed | collected 2017-08-18
ATTAATTCACGAATTGCGTTATTGACAAGGCTAGGAGCCATGCCTTCAGCTAAGTTAATACCGTCAATATCAGTATTTGAGCTTGCTGTTGCGCTAAATTCGCTGATCTTTGTTTTTGCCATTATTGTTCACCTAATCCAAGTAAGCCAGGTATTGCGTAAGGAGTCGCAGTTCTTGCTCTTTGTACAGCTTCGCTAAATGTAGGATTTCTTGGAGCAAATAACGCTTTCTCCCCAAGCCTGTAATATGGAGCAGTCATTAAAGCAGTTAAACCACCTGCCAAAGGATCAAAAGAACCAGCAGCACCAGTTAATAATGCGCCTGTCATTCCACGAGCAGCAGTACCGCTATCAGGAATTTTAGTACCTAATACTGACGTTGCTGTACCTGATAAATCCTGCATTGGAGCAGAGCCACGAGCAAAAGCACCCTTACGAGCTGATCTGTCTGTTTGTCTAACCGATGCCTCTAACTGTGCAGGAGTAAAGATTCCTTCCTCACCACGAGTTTTAGCCATTGCTGTTTGTACTCGAACAAAGTCTTTGTATGCAGAATCAGCCTTACTTAACTCTTTAGCAAAAGCAGGATTCTGATTCTTCATGTTTGTCATATAGACGTTTTGTAAGTCTCTGTAAGCATCAGCTAACAGTCGATCTTTACCTTGAGCTGTAGAGTAAGCACTTGCCATGCTTGCAATATCTTCTTTAACTGCTTGCGCTCTACGACCATTCAATACTTGGTTAGCACTAAAATCTGTCTTTATGCTATCCACATACGTTTTAAAGTCTCTGCTTAATTCTGGTGGTAGTTTAGTTCCTGAATATCTGCTAACTACAGCATCTAAAGACTTTTCTACTTTAGGTGTATAAGTAATAGATATTTGTGGAAGTATGCTGTCATATTGGTTACGAATATTCTGCTCTACATAGTTATAAGCAGCTCTGCCTGTTAGATTCTCAGGCACTTTCAAAGTAGGATCAATATTGCTTAATACTTTGTTATACGCAGCAGTATTAAACTTCTCAAACTGACGTTCTCTAGCACCACTAACGATACGGCCTGCAATAGGCAAACTCTCAGCAGCTTGCTCTACTTGTTGATATGCGCCACCAAAAGCAGAGCCAGGAGTTAATGGAATACCTTTTTCACGTAATGCAGCAGCTTCAGGTCTAATTGCAGGAGCAGCCAATCGAGCAGCACCACTTAAAGTTCCACTAATACCACCGCCAAGCATTGCGTTCTTAATTGCTTCTTCAGGTATATCTACAGCTTCTTGAGCCTTACCAACACCATATAAAGCACCAGTACCAGTTCCTAACGCTATATCACCTAGTATTCCTGCGCCACGAGTAACTGGCTTAACCGCTAGAGCTGCTGGCATTGCTAACCCACCAGTAACTTCTGAAATAGTTGACTCTACTGGTCTATCTAATGCGTACTGACTTTGCTGCGCTCTTAATTGATCTCTGATTCTTTTGTATTCTTCGCCGCTAACAGCACCAGACCGTACAGCAGCTTCTAACTCATCAGCCAAACTAAACGTAACACCACCTGCCGCAGCTCTAACACGCTCAGCAGTTGGAGAATAAGGAACAGGAGCAACTACAGAAGGCTGAAGAACTCCAGTTGATCCTTGCTGTTTTGCTAGTTCCTCAAGACCAGTAGTAGATACCTTAGTTATTTGCCCTGCTTTAAGGTACTCTAAGTCTTTGGTTGAAAGTTTAGATAAATCCATTATTTACCTTTTTTACGTTTTTCTAACTCTTGAATAATTGCATTTGTATCAATATTCATCAGAGAGCTTCCACTTGGTAATGGAGCAGGAGCAGCACGACCAGCCTTAGTCATTGCAGCTTCTTTTAATAACTTATCAAGACGAACAGCTTTATCTTTGATAGTTTGCGGTTTATCACCAAGAGAAGGGAAATATGTATTTCTTGTGGATTCTAATTGCTCTCTTGTATATGCAGCACCAGTTGCCATTGTCAAAGCCGCATCAAGCATATCTAACTGAGCAGCCTCTACACGCTGACGATCTTCTGGATTAACTAAGTTTTTAAGATAATCAGAACGAGTTACGCCTTTAACTACCTCTGCTTTTAAATTAGGTAATGCAGCATTTGGATTTCCACCAACAACATTTTGATATTGTTGTAATGAATTTTTCAATCTTGTAGTTAAATAACCAGCAGTACGCTCTGATTCGCTAGGCATATTGATGGTTGTAGCACCTGCTCTACGTTTTGCAGTTTCTATTTCATCTAATCTTGTTTGTAATTGCTCAAGTTCTTTCGGCTGTAATTCTTCAATTCTTCTACCGTTAAACATAGCAGCAGCAACTCTACGTGACTCATTAGTAAAGTCTTGTTGCTTTCTTACTATTTCTTCTTGTTTATCCAAAGCCTCAATTTGCTTTAAGATGATTTCTTTTTCTTTTCTTGCGCCTTCACCGGCTACACCGCTAAGACGATCTAATGTCTGGAATAACTGCGCTCTTTTATCTAATGGAGCTGTTACAGTTTGAGCCTCAAGCACCTTACCAGTTTCATCCAATCTAGGCATTTGTGGTTGTTGCTGTGGAGCGTAAGCACGAGATATAGCCATATTCTCGTTAATCCACTCAAGCCCCTTCTTAGGATCAGCACGTAACAAAGCTACCAATGAAGGATTATTAGCCACTTCAGGAGTTCTCATTACGTTCTCAACTTCTTTACGTAATAAGTCTGCTTGCTGTATCTGTATTTGCTTTTGACGTATATCTTGAGCAGTCATAGCTTGCTTTAGACCGCCTTCATAAGCACCGCCAGCACCCTCAAATCCACCTGCTACTGCACCGATAATGTTTTGCAATGCTGAACGTGGTGCGCCATAAGGACTCATGCCTTTAGCTAATGCCAATCCTGCACCTAGTAATCCTTGTATCTGCGCTCTCTTTTGCAGTGCAGCAGTATCCTCTGTGCTTAACAGACCTTGATATGCACTAGGTAAAGTTCCGAACGGTGTTAAATCTTCTAATGCCATATATCACCTAAATTAGTGAAATCGGTTGACCGCCAACTACGGTTTGTTTGTACGGGTCTAATGCTGCCATTGGGTTGTAATCTTTTAACTGACCTTTTTGCACCGGAACAGAAGGAGCAGCAGACATTTGTGGCATTTGCTCTGGAGTTAATAAGCTATTGGTTGCATTTAATGCTGATGCTGTCATCATTGGATTTTCGTAAGCAGATTGACCTGCCATGCTTAATCTTTCCATGAATGATGGAGCCATTGCAGCACTTGATGCAACTGGAGCAGCCAAAGAATAGCCAGATGTAGCAGCAGGAGAAATTAAACCAGTGCCTCCAGTAAACTCACCAATACCAGTTCCCATTACTGAATTTGCAGCACCTATACCATTTGCCCCACCAGACCCAAGTGCCAAACCAGTTCCACCGCCAGCAGCAGTAGTTGCACCACCTATACCTAATGCAGTACCGCCTGTATAACCTGCTGTAGCACCTAGTAAAGCGCCCTGCAATGGATTGTTAGGTTTTAATGCAGCTCCACCTGCTGCTCCAATCATAGCTAAAGTAATAGGATTAATTGGGCCAGCCATTATTTACCCCCGCTTTGCTGTGTAGTAGTTGAACTAGTGCCGCCAGAAGGTACGCTAGTGAATAGATTCGTGTACTGTTGTAATTTGCGTTCTGGAGCAGTTTGTTGGAAGTTCCAACGATTGATAGCATCTTGCAATGCCTTTTGATCGTAAGACTCTCCTGCTTGACCTGCTGTTAGCAACTTCTGAATATCTTGATAATCAGCTTGAGCCATTTGAGGAGCATTAGCAATAGCAGTCATTTGTCTGTTAGCCTCAGCTTCAGCAGAGTTATACGCTAATTGACCTGCGCTTTCCGCTAGATTACGACCGAATATGTCTTGAGCCTGACCTACCTGCTGACCCATCGCATTAGAACCATAACGACCCATTGATGAAGCCTTAGACTGCAAACCCTGTACGCCACGAGTATAAGCCTCAGTAGCCTGACGAGTAGTACCTGCTAAAGCACCCTCTAGGAATGGATTAACGCCCCTACCTTCAATTATTCCTAATGTTTCAGCTTGTGCAGCGCGAGTTAACGGAGAGCCAGCCCTAGCACGTTCAGCAGCTAATCTGATAGCTTCTGATGTCGCTTCAGATGGCCCTACATAAGTTTGACCAGGATAGAATTGCGCACCAGGTGCTTTATATTGACGTTTAGCTTCCTCAAGACCAAATTCAACATAAGGTTTGATGCTTGGATCAATTCCTGTTGATGTCGTGGAGCTACCTCCACCTCCGCCACCGCCCATATCGTACCCCTTAAATCTCGCAAATCCATTGTTTAGGCTTGAAGCCGAGCTTCTTAGCCCTACGTTGCCAACCTTGTCGATGGCTAGAGAAAGTTACATATTTTGCATTAGCTTGACTTGCCAAGCCTTTTATGTATTTTAGCCCATCTTCAACCATTTGATAATCATTTTCTAACGTCCAAGCCGCCCAAACGTGTAGATGTAGTCCAGATGGCTGCAATATGAAGAAGCCACCGAACCTCTGCTCCTTCAAAGCTACCCATAGAAGTGATCTATTAGACATTAAATCTGCATAGACATCTTCTACTATCCAATCCTCTGGGCTATACCCTTTAATTTTGTCCAATGGTGCTTTAATTGATGCCCACCATTTCCGAATATCTGCTACTGGTATATGTCGGAATTCCATCAACCCACCACTATGTAGCCGTAAGTTTTATCTGCTGTATTGTTAGACCAATGTGTCAAAGTTGCACTCCCTTGAGTTTGTGAAGAAACGTAAACATTACTTGTTGCTGAAGGAGCTATATATTGCATCGTTGCTATAACGCCAGGAACAGAAGGTCTTGTAGGACTTGTGCTAGTTCCATAAGATTCAATAGATACACCAATATCAGAAACACGCCACATTATCTCAACATAATCATTGGCTTGCAATTCTAAAAAGAAATTAAGTGCTGCAATTAAGTGACTTGGATCACCTGAGCTTTTTCTAGCTGGCAAACTAAATCTACTATTTGATGCAGTTACATCTGTTCCATTCTTCCTAAACCAAATATCTACATCTTGTGAATCATTAGTAGTATTCTTAAATTGGATAGAAAACTGAATGTTATACACGCCATAATTTCTGACGTTCATTCTTGATGTATTAGATAAATACACACCATTAGAATAGTCAGTTGTTGCTATTGCTATAGCGTAAGCAGTAGTAGTATTAGCAGCAGTTTGATCTGCATTATCTTGAAATGCACCATAAGGAGCAGAATCAGCTTCAGCAGCATCACTAACTGGTATCAGAAATATAAGACTTTCGTTACCTATACGGCTGTCGTATATAGTCGTAGTAGTCGCATTACCTGTGGCTAGAGTTACCTTGCCAGTGTTATTCGTCTTTCCGTCCATAATCCCACGAACGACCTCAGCAACCTGTCGCTGATCTCCACCAAAAGGCGGTAACGTCTGAAACTGGACTGTTCTCGTCATCGAGTCCCCTGACCTGCTATGTCTATTTCAACCGCTACAGCAGTTCTCCAGTTGCCACTAGGACTAGTTTTAACCCTGTGATACCTACCTGCCGAACGTAGCCCACAGCGACCTTCAGAATCAGCTACAGAGGCATCTCCGAACGTAATAGCATTACTTAGCAGCTCACGACTTGCGACCGCTACAGAGCCGCTACCAACGTCCACAATCGGTCTAGCCAAAGTAATAACAGAATTACCAATATCTATATCACCTGACGTTAATGCAGCCTGTTTGTACTGACCGCTAAAGGTAACGATGTTAGGGCCTCTCGTTGCTGACAATAGCAATAGACCACCAACCCACTGACGATCATCTAAAGAGATGCCTAGCGAGTCTATGCTTGCGCTAAATGCGTCCAAGCCTTCTAGCGTTACCGATGGCGTTAAAGCAAATGAAACACTGTCAGCAGTGGTCTCTGCATACGACCATTTGTTTAAAGAAATGTTGTAAATCAGCAGTAAATTATCACCATTCTGTGCAGGAAACAGCCAAACAATCAGGCGTTTCTCTGTATCTATAGCTGATGACATCTTTAACTTTAAATCAGTTAAGTTTGCATTATCAAAGAACCAGCGATCAATCTTTTCTGTACCAATTGGCTTAGTTGTCTGACCATCACATACGTAAAAACCATCATCCGCTAGGAAATAAGTTAATCCTGCGTAATTTATGATTGATCCGGCAGAAATACAGCCCAAAGTACGTGAAATAGCATCAAACTGGAAGAAATACGGGCTACCTGCATAAGACATACGATAGATAGCACGTTCTAAGAATATAAGCCCAAACTCACCACCTGCTAAACCTGTGATGTCACCACCGTCAGGTATTACTTGGAAGTCAGATTGACTAGCTGCACCAGGAGTCCAGTCTGTTTCATCGTTAATATCAGACCAATAGACCTTGTTTTCTTCGCCAGCTACGTTAGCAGCGACTACAAAGTCCTTAACTACCGTCACATACTTAGCTTCTGGAGCGTCAGCAGATAAATCTCCTGCATAAGTTGATGAATTAAGCGTGAATGACTGCAATTTGCTGTCACCGTTAGCCATAATCATCTTTTCGCCATACTGAACAGCGTCCCAATACTCAATAGTTCCGTACCCACTAGTGGTTAATGGAGCCATCGCACGAGTACCAGGGGTAAACTTGTACAGATTACTAGCAGAAGCACCAAATAATGACACCACTCCAGCAGTTTTACCTGCAAAACAAGTCAATAAATCAGCGTTAGCATCATCAGAATATTCTTCTTCAGTAAGAATTGGTGCATATCCGTTAGTGACTGGATAACAGTTAACCGCATCAGTTAAAGCACCTGTAACGCCAGGCTGATCTGGTAGCCATTCACCGAATATTATGCGTTGTTTAGCCATCTTTATTGCCTTGTCCAAGAATCAGATTGTGATGCAACTACTGTCCATGTGTTATCGCCTTCAGGAACAATAGTCCAAGTATTCGATTGTTCTACTACGTTATCCCACTCATCGCCAATTACACGACCATCGGCAGAAAACTCCGTAGTTACATTAATTCCTGCTATGCTATCCCATATAGCTATAGCTAAACATGAAACGTCAGCGAGTGCCTCTATTGAAGCATCTCCCTGATATTCAACACCACCGTTAGCTGTTACATCAGCAGTTCCATCAATAGCAGCAGTTCCTACCTGAATCCTGATGCCATCTGCCGTTACGGTAGCATCACAGGAAATATCGCCAGTAAAGAATAAGACTCTTGAAGCCTGAGCTGTAACCGTTGCTGTGCCATCTATAGAAGCCGTAGCATTGATTAACAATCCACCATTAGCAGTTACAGTAGCAGTACCAATAATTGAGCCAGTAGCACTATATATAATCCCAGCAGCAGCACTTACGGTAGCTAGGCAAGATATGTCACCAGTACCATAAAATAACTTGCCACCGTTAGCTGTTACTGTCGCATATACATCAATATTCGCTGTGCCGAATAGAACTCCAGCACCACCGATAGTCGAATAAGGATTCTCTGAATATGCGGATATTCCAAACATCTAGAACACCACCCACTTTGATCCACTAGGAACAGTTACGCTTACACCACTATTAATCGTAATAGGGCCAGCACTCATAGCTGAATATCCACTAGGAATAGAGTAACTTGTAGCTACAGTTAGCTTATTAATTACGATACCGTTAGAAGCCCCTAACTGCTCTGCGTAAGCCGTATTATCAGCATCCTCATGAACAGACTTGCCAGCAGGATACGTAGCAAATACGTCCTTGCTGTTAGATGCAAAAGATATAGGTGAAGTAGTGCCAGAACTATTAGCCAATACCGTAGTACGAGCTAATGTAGTGCCTGAAGATGAATACGTACCAATACCTACTTCCCATGTGTTAGCAGTGCTATCAACAATAGAATAGTAGGTAGTATTGCCATTACCAATTACAGCAAAGGATTGAAACCCATCAGCAGCACCAGCAAGCGTTAGCGTACCAGTGCCAGCAGTGGTAGATGTTTCCTTGACACGATCCGCTACAACTAGTGCCATTATTTACCCCTTACGCCAGAGTTACACTAAGACCGCCAATAGCTATCTTAAAGATATCTCCAGAAGAAATAGTTTTAGATGTGTCTAATGCTGTGTGATACAGCAAGTTACCGCTAGAAGAAGCGTCAAGAATACCGATCCAGCCTACAGTTCCCCATGAACCAGAAGCCTGTGGAAATTCAACCGCAGCACTGTTCGTAGATACACCGTTACTAGGCGCACCCATCGTTACCGCAGTACGTGCATAAGAACCACCAGATACTTCAGTGCCAGTATTGGCATCAGTAGGATCAGACGTATAAAGACCGATATAAACAGCAGCAGGACTTGTATAGCTCGTGTTACGCAAGGTAGCGTTAATCAGAGCGTTTTCTAAGTAGTTCGACATTTCTGCCATGATTTACCTCACGTTATAGTTCATTGACATTGGCTGACCACTATACTCACTAGACTGATCTGCCACCATTATTGATGATATTGCTCTATCGTACAAACTAGCCCAAGTCTGTAATCTTGCGTCATTCATTAGATACGGTTCTGCCTCGCCTAAAGCAGCGTACAGCAACGCATCAGGATAATTATTCAAGAACACATTATTAGAGTTTGTATCGCTCATGAAATACGGCTGTGCGTAGTAGAGCATTTGAAGCTGATAAGCTGAATCAGGAACAGGAGACAATTGAATCTCTGTGGCTAACACAGTATAGTCAGTTGGCTTGCCTGATTCTGTAACCCTGTAAGAGTTGTAAAACGAGTTAGGCGCACTATAAGCTAGTGTTGTTATAGGATTAGTATTGACGTGAATATCACGCATCTCTAGGAAGTCAGTTGGTAATCCTACGGTAGAGTCTCCACCTGTTGTTGATGCAGTAGCAACAACCAACATTTGACGAGTTCTAAGCTCTCTACGCAGACGTAATTCAGCCAACTGGATAAACGTAGGAATCATAGCCGTTAAATCACTACGGGCTAAGTAACTAGCAATCGTAGTCTTTAAGTCACTGTAGCTCGTAAACGCCATATTATTCCTCTAGTTGCTCGAAATCGTCCCAACCGTACTCATACGTACCTATGTGTTTGATGTGCATAGACAGCTCGTGATCCACCCAAGTATCAAAGCCATTGTCACCAGCCTTAACACAGAAGTGAACATCCTCACCGACTACGCCAGTTGGCCCCCATCCCGCATCAAACCACGGCTGAGGAACCTTCTCAAACACTTCCCTACGAATCATTACCGCCCCAAAACCAACAGCAGTAATCTTCTCAATACCTTCCTTACCACGAGAATCGACATTAGACCAATGATGGCGAATCCCTTTCTCATCCTCTGACTTAACTAACAGTTTAGCCGTTGGCATACATGGTTTACGTCTAGTGACAGCATTGACACCTACGATTCCAACCTCACGAGATAACATAATCGTTATCAGATCAGGAGGGAAACGCATATCGCTATCAATGTACAGAACAGCGTCACAGCCCTCTTTTAATGCTACCTGAGCTAACTTCTCACGCTGATCGAATATAAGCGTTCCAGGCATCGTATAGAGGCTTAGACCGCCCTTACCGTCCTTGCATCGAACAGACGCATCGTGTGCAGCCATCCTAGCAAAATCAAACGCAAAACCTGTATGTACTTCGTCTCTACATGGAATACAAACGCCAACTCTCATACTATTCCTCGATATATCTTTAACGGAGCTTGTTCAGGATGGTTGAGCCACTTCTTAAAAGCTACCTCGTCCATTATCGCAAATCCACGCATGATTCCCATTTGATTTAGCTTATCAATAGCCGTAAAAGGTATTGAGCCTATTAAATGTAAATCTTCGGTTGCTCCTGTCCTAGCCTTGTCAACTTCCTGAAGCATTTTATTGCGCTCTAGGATGTCAGATATATCTTGTTTAGTTTCGATGATAATGCCGCCATCACCGTCCGCATGAACCGTCTGAGTACGAAAGTTTTCCATTAATCCCTCAAAAAAGCCCCCTACCGTTAGGCAGAGGGCTATTCAAATTACAGCGAGAAGTCTAAGTCAGCAACAATACCGTGAGCTGCTTCGTTCTTAACTTCGAGAGTAACTTCAGCAAGAATCTGAGTTTTCTCGGAGTCACCAGACTTAGCCAATTCATTAGTCATGAATGGACGTAAGTAAGCCATAGCTGCATACTCAGGATCGAGAATTAACATATCACGAGTACGCATGAAACGATCTGGAACGATAGACAATTGACCAAAGTCAGATTGATAAATGTCAGCAGCACCGATGATTACACCAGCTTCAGGCTTGTTGATCTGATAGCGATTAACAGCGATACCAGCAAAAGTAGAAACCTTTTGCTTACCTGCTGAACCAACGAATACAGCTTTTGGTGAGCCGCCTTGATCGAAAATCGATGCAACAACAGTTTTCAAGAGTGCTTCAGTTGCAGTACGCTGTGTACCATCGGTACGAGTAGAAGTACCTGAAGTAGCTGGAGCAGAACCGCCACTGCCTTGTGAGC
>JACCDW010795446.1_pt1 | contig 10620 bp, 10 predicted proteins | sample 7449781 | NCBI WGS metagenome assembly JACCDW01 (sample SAMN15323449, study PRJNA562643) | freshwater metagenome | isolation source: river surface water | place: USA:Blue River Watershed | collected 2017-08-18
GCAAACATATTGCTCCATGGATATTCAGTGACAACACGAACATTCATTCTGTAGCGTGGGTCAGCACATACATAGGCATCACGAACATATACCTCTCTTCCTGTCAAATAGGCCTGCATTCTTTGAAAGAGGCGATCAAATTTGGCGCTTTCAAATGGGATATTGAATTGGCTCCACCAAACGGAATTTTCTGTGTTGCTATCTTTTACAATAAACTTATCTTTGGGAGAACGACCGGTAAATTCTCCAGTATCGATTGCGATTGCTCCCGTACTGGTTAAACTTCCTTGTTCTAATGCGATGGTCTCTTCTACCAATTCTGCGGGAGAAAGATTCCAAAAGGCCGTAGCCAAATTTTTAAGTCCCAAATAATCGAGCGTTGCTCCTTCAGGACGAATACCTACATGGTTCATTCATTAATGTTTAAGTTCGACTTTCATTGAATCGTTGTACAAAGGTAATCAATCTCAAAATTTTGCAAAAATGAGATAAAGCAGGGAGGATTGGGGTGTGTTGGTATATCGGTTTATTGGTGTATTGGTATATCGGTGTATTGGTATATCGGTGTATTGGTATATCGGTGTATTGGTATATCGGTATATCAGTGTATTGGTATATCGGTATATTAGTGAATTAGTAAATCAGTATAGCAGTGTATTGGTAAATGAAGCATATGGCAGTCAATCCACCGATCCACTGAATCACCGATTCACTGGTCCACTGATTTACCGATCCACTAATCCACAGATTCACCGATCCACCGATCCACAGATTCACCGATCCACTGATTTACCGAATCACCGATCCACCGAATCACCGATCCACCGATTCACCGATTCACTGATCCACTGATCCACTGATTTACCGATCCACCGATCCACAGATTCACCGATCCACCGATCCACTGATTTACCGAATCACCGATCCACTGATTTACCGATCCACTGAATCACAGATCCACCGATTCACCGATCCATCGATTCACCGATCCACAGATTCACCGATCCACCGATCCACTGATTTACCGATCCACCGATCCACTGATTTACCGATCCACCGATTCACTATTTAATATATCTCCAGTCCTGGTTGTTTTTGATGGCCTTCAGGCTGGCGTAAATCAATTCTATGACCGCTTCAACGTCATTTTTATCTACCATTTCGACGGTCGTGTGCATGTAACGCAAGGGAAGAGAAATCAAAGCGCTGGCTACTCCCATATTGCTGTAGGCAAAAGCATCTGTGTCTGTTCCTGTTGATCTAGATGCCACTTGGCGTTGAATGTCAATGTTGTTTTTTGAAGCAACGTCAATGATGTGTTTGAGCAGATTATTTTGAACGGCAGGACCATAGCTGACGACAGGTCCTTTACCTGCAGCCAATTCTCCATCTCTCACCTTATTCATCATAGGCGTAGAACTATCATGGCAAACATCAGTAACAATAGCTACATCAGGATTGATACGATGTGCGATCATTTCAGCTCCTCTAAGGCCAATTTCTTCTTGAACGGAATTGGTGAAATACACCCCAAAAGGCAATTTATCTTTTCTTTCTTTTAATAATCTTGCTACCTCGGCTATCATAAACCCGCCTATTCTATTGTCCAATGCACGTCCCACAAAGAATCTGTCATTGAGCACCATGAATTCGTCGTCAAATGTGGCAACGCACCCTACATGAACCCCCATTTCCTCCACTTCTTTTTTACTGGAAGCGCCAACATCCAAGAAGATGTTTTTCATGTTGGGCGCTTCTTCTTTCTCAGCCGTTCTTACGTGGATGGCTGGCCAACCGAATAGACCTTTGACAATCCCTTTTGGCGTGTGAATATTCACACGTTTACTTGGCGCAATCATGTGGTCACTTCCGCCATTTCTTCTGAGATAGATAAATCCATCACTGGTGATGTAATGAACAAACCAAGAGATTTCATCAGCGTGGGCCTCTACGACAACTTTGTATTTGGCTTGGGGATTAATCACACCCACTACAGTTCCATAGGTATCCACCATGTATTCATCAACATAAGGACGGATATAATCCAACCAAAGTTGTTGACCCGACGATTCAAAACCTGTGGGTGATGCATTATTCAAATAAGTTTCCAAAAAGCTCAAACTCGACGCAGAGTAAAAAGATTTCTTTTTGGTTGTGGTGGTTTTGGTTTTCTTTGCCATGAATTTCTGTTTGATAATCAAAATTAATAGAAGATGGAGGCAGCGGATGGCGCAAACAATAAAGCTTTGAACAAATCAGCAGTGAACAATTCAAGGCATAAGAAATTGCTTCAAACTGCCGATGGATCTTATACTTTTTTGGTTGAAGATGTAAATGAAACCTATCATTCAAAGCATGGTGCCGAGCAAGAGAGTTTGCATGTTTTCATTCAAAATGGACTCAACGGAACGGAGTTAGAAAAGATTTCCATTTTGGAAGTAGGGTTGGGAACTGGATTAAATGTCCTATTAACGCTTGAGTCAGCGCAAAAAAGAGAGATTTCATACACTGCGTTGGAACCCTATCCTCTTTCTGACATGTTGGTTAGTGAATTTTGTCAAATACAGAAAAATGCTCAGCGTAAAAGTTATATGGAGCAAATACATTTAACTCCGATTGCAGATAAAGTTGAGTTGGAAGTTGGTTTCCAATTTTTAAAGCTTTCAAAGGGCATCCAGGATTATGTCGGTTTTAAGGAATTTGACTTGATTTATTTTGATGCCTTTGGACCCAACTTTGAACCGGAGCTTTGGACCGTTGGCATCATTCAACGATGTTACGAGCTGCTGCGTTCAGGGGGAATTTGGGTAAGCTATTGCGCGAAGGGTGAGGTCAGGAGAAATCTTATTCAAGTCGGTTTTGAAGTCGAGAGATTACCCGGCCCTCACGGAAAACGCGAGATGTTAAGGGCTCGAAAAAAATAAAAAAGGCTACCCTAAGGTAGCCTTTTTTGTTAAACATTTATGAAGTCTTATTCGTACCTAATTTGTATCAAACCATTGGTGATGGACATGGTAGCACCAGTATTGGATTTCAAGGTCCCTGTAAATGATCCTCTGATGTAGGCATCTGCGGTTGCAGGGGCATCAAACTTAATCAAAGTGAAGGTTCCTGATGCTCCGTTAATCAAAGTAGAGTAAACTACGCCATTGTTGGTGTAAGCAATTTGATCCGTGGTACTTGGGTTCATTGAGATAATGGTTCCAGGCAACCATCCAGCCGCTGGTTCAGCACATTTGATATTAAGCATTTGGCTGGTCAATGAAGTACCCGTTATATCGAAGCTGTAGCCACTGAAGGTTTTAATGAAGCTGAGAGATTGATAGGCACTGGCACCTGCATTCCAATCCAAGATAGAATCGCAATAGGGGCATGTACTGCCGCCACAGTCCGTCCAAAATTCATTTCCGTCTACTACACCATTGGTGCAGTTACCATCGGTAGCACAAGGACTGCACATAGAACCACCACAATCTATACCTACTTCGTTGCCATTCATGATTTCGTCGATACAAGTGGGGCATATTTGACAATTTCCTGTATAGATATCTCCCAGGTTGTAATAGTTGTTTCCATCTACATCCACGTAAGCGGTGTCGTCACAGTCTATTTGTGTCTCGTTACCGTTCAGAAATCCATCGCCGCACAGGTCCGCACAAGGACCACAATTGGTACCTCCGCAATCCACGCCGGTTTCATCACCGCCCATTTCTAGGCTATCTTGAATACCATTGGCACAAGGGTCGCAAGCTCCACACTCACCACCACAATCAAGCCATGTTTCTCCCAAATCCGGTTGGAAGATGCCGTCTAAGCAATGGTCACACTCTTCACAAGGGCCACCACAGTCAATCATTTGCTCATTATTGTTTAAAATTCCATCAAAACAATTGGCTGGGATTTTATTTTCAGGATTGGGGCAGCCCGTTAATAACAATAACGAGACCATCGCTGAAACGAATAGGGAAAAATACTGGGTTGTTTTCATTTCTTTATTTGGCTTTCGGATGTGCAATATACACAAAAAGACCTTATGACTATAGAATAGGTTGCAAATCCAATTGAATTATGTCATTGTTATGCAACATTTGTTCAGTTCAGCTGAAAGCGTCACCTTTGCTTCATGATATGGAAGAGACGGGGAAAATCTAACGATGATACTTTGAAAGTATCGCCTTTTCATCGATTGCTTGCTTCGAGAGAAATTCAGGAATGGAGGCAATTCAGCAATCCTTTGCTGCAGCAACAGCACTCACCGATGCTGATGCGCGACATGGATAAAGCCTGTGATTTATTATTGACCCATTTGGATAGGGGTTCTAAGATTTTGATTTTCGGAGATTATGATGTTGATGGCACTTGTTCTGTAGCCTTGGTGATGTCCGTTTTAAATCAACTGAACGCAAATTGTATTTCATACATCCCAGACCGATACGAAGAGGGTTATGGATTTTCACAAAAGGGCGCTCAATGGGCGATAGATAACAGCATTCAGCTCATTGTTACCCTTGATTGTGGAACCAAAGATGGTCCTAGAATTTTGGAATGCCGAAAGGCGGGAATAGATGTCATTGTCTGCGATCATCACGAGCCCGATATTTTGCCAGCGGCCAATGCGGTGCTGAATCCCAAGAGGAAAGACTGCGCCTATCCTTTCAAAGGCTTAAGTGGTTGCGGAGTAGGATATAAATTGATGCTGGCCTGCGCTCAAATGCGAGATTGGCCATTGAGTTGGGTTCATGCAACCATCGACTTGGTGGCAGTGGCTGCTTGCGCTGACATAGTGCCAATGGTCGATGAGAATAGGAATTTAGTGGCCTTGGGTCTTAAAATGATGCATGAAAATATGCGTCCAGGATTAAGGGGGTTGATTGCTTTCTCTGGTGCAAAGGACAGAGTATGGACGGTGGGTGATGTTGTTTTTTTATTGGCTCCAAGAATCAATGCAGCGGGTAGAATTGCGTCAGGAAATGCAGCGGTTTCTCTTCTTCTCGCCAATGACCCTTCAGAGGTTGAGAGTATTGCAGGACAAATTGAGGAATACAACAAGTCCAGAAGAAGCATTGATCAAAATGTTACCGCTGAAGCATTGGCAATGTGGGATTCGGATGCGTTTAACCAAGACGCTTTTGTGAATGTGTTGTGGAATGAGAACTGGTTAAAAGGGGTAATTGGTATTGTCGCATCAAGGGTCTTGGAAAAGCATTATCGTCCTACCATTGTTTTTACCAAGAGTCACGATGTTTGGGCAGGTAGTGCCCGATCTATTGAAGGACTTGATATTTACGAGGCATTGAATGATTGCAAGGAAGATTTGATACAGTTTGGGGGTCATACCATGGCAGCAGGTATGAGTATAAAAGAGGAGAACCTATTGTCTTTTCGAGAGAAGTTCAATCAGGTGGTTCGTACTAGGTTGAATGATGTTAGACCTGAGCCTGTTGTATTGTATGACATCGATATTCTTTTGAGTGAAATTGAAATGGACTGGGTGAATGAATTGAACGGATTTGGTCCTTGTGGTCCTGAGAATATGGCTCCTGTTTTTTTAATACAAGGATTAACACCGGCCTTTCCACCACGTCAAATAGGTTCAGATGGCAAACACCTAAAATGTTCCTTTAGGCAGGGAATGGGTGGGAAGCATTTTGATGCCATTGGGTTTAATATGGCCCACGAGATAGACAAGATTTTAAGTGGTCCAGTTGATGTATTGTGTGCATTGGAGATCAATGTATTCAATGGACGAACAACAGTTCAATTGAATTTGAAAGCCATAAGACCTGCACAATCATAGTATCTTTGCCACATGGAAAATCGTACGGAGTTGGATAGTTTGGGTGAGTTTGAGTTGATCAATCACCTAACCAAATATTTTGTTCCACAACATGAGACAACACTAAAAGGAGTTGGAGATGACGCGGCTGTTTTGGCTACAGGCGGCTCTGCAGATCAAGTGGTTACCACTGACCTTTTGGTAGAGGGAGTCCATTTCGATTTGATGTACACCCCCCTGAAACATTTGGGTTACAAAGCCATTGCTGTTAATGTCAGTGATATTTGCGCTATGAATGCAGTCCCCAAGTACGTGACGGTGAGTTTTGCGGTCAGCAATCGATTTTCTTTGGAGGCCATAGAGGAACTGTATGCAGGGATGCAACTGGCCTGTGAAAAGTATGGTGTCGATTTAATAGGAGGGGATACCTCAACGGCATTGCATGGCATGACACTTTCCATAACGGCCATTGGAGAAGTTTATCCAGAAAATGTGTGTTACCGTTCGGGTGCTAAATTGAATGATTTATTGGTGGTGACTGGTGATTTGGGAGCAGCGTATTTGGGACTTCAGGTTTTGGAGCGCGAAAAAGAAGTCTATAAGGCTACTCCATCCATACAACCAGAATTAACAGGTTATGATTATGTTCTTCAACGACAGCTTAAACCTGAGGCTCGCGTTGATGCAATACAATTCCTTGAAGACCTAAAAGTAACTCCCACTTCAATGATTGATATTTCCGATGGATTGTCATCAGAGATTATGCATCTCTGCACGCAAAGTGATTTGGGGTGTGATTTATACGAAGCCAAGATACCAATATCACCAGATGTCCAACGAGTGGCAGAAGAGTTTCACTTGGATCCCACCACATGCGCACTGAACGGTGGAGAGGATTATGAATTGCTGTTTACCATCTCTCAATCAGATTACGATAAGATTAAAGGTAGTCCCCATTTTACGGTTATTGGACACATGACGGAAAAAGTGAGTGGTCCAAGAATCATTACCAGGGGAAATGAGGCCATTGCGCTTAGAGCACAAGGTTGGAATGCTTTCAATGCTTGATCTGAAGCACTTCAGCCACGGTAAAAAAAGAACCAGTTACGAGCACAAGATCTTTGTTTTTGGCTGTTTGACGCGCAGTGTGATATGCTGATTCAACAGAATGAAAGGTGTTTCCTAATAATTTTTTTTGTTGTGCGATAGAACAAAGCTTTTCTGCGTCCAATCCCCGTGGAATATTGGCTTTGCAGAAGTAGTAATTGGCTTGTTGAGGGAACAAGTCAAGAATATTTTCAACGTCTTTGTCATTGACCATTCCAAGAACGATATGCAGATCTTGATAGTCCATTTTATGGATTTCTTGAAAAATCAATTTCAATCCATCTTCATTGTGACCCACATCCACAATGGTTTTGGGATGTTCTGATATCATTTGAAATCTCCCCAGTAAACCCGTATTTTGAATGACATTGGCAAAGCCAAATTGAATGGCTTTATCCGTCAACTGTGGTATCCTATTTTGAAGGAATTGAAGTGCTGTGAGGGCGGTGGATTTATTTTCTTCTTGAAAAATCCCCTGAAGTGGACATGAATAAGTTTCCCGTAATGTTACAAATTGATAGGGTATTCTCAATTGGTCTGCTTTGTTTTTAAGGACAACTTTTGCTTCACTGTGCATGGGACCAAAAGTGGCGGCGATATTCTGCTTTAAAATCCCTGCTTTTTCTGTAGCAATTTTGGTTATCGTGTCTCCGAGGAATGGCATGTGGTCCTTGGAAACATTGGTAATGATCGTGTGTATCGGGGTAATGACGTTGGTGCTATCCAATCTACCCCCCATTCCAACCTCAATGACAGCATAATCCACCTCTTCCTTGGCAAAGTAATCCATCGCCATGGCAAATGTTAGTTCGAAAAAGGAGGGTTGTATATTGCGATCCATCCAATTCTTGTACTTTAGAACAAATTGAGTGACGAAATCTTCCCTGATCCAATCACCGTTTATTTTGATTCTTTCTCTAAAGTCAATAAGATGAGGGCTAGTATAAAGTCCAACTTTGAAGCCTGCGGATTGTAGGCTTGAGGCCATTAAAGATGAAGTGGAGCCTTTGCCATTGGTCCCCCCGACGTGTATGGTCTTGATTTTCTTTTCAGGGTTATGGAGCCATTTGCATAAACGCAAGGTGTTGTCCAAGGAAGGTTTGTAAGCCGCAGCGCCAACACGATGAAACATCGGCAATTGGTCAAACAAGAATTCCAGCGCCTGTGAATAGGTCATTTTAGTTTGAACGTAATGACAATAGAGCCCACTTGTTTTTTGCTATCAGCAAGTGTGGTGAATCTGGCTTTTTTTGCTGCCTCAATGGCCAACTCTGAAAGTTGTTTAAATCCTTCCGCCGAAACTTTTGACTGGACTGGATCAACGGTAGCACTGGTTACTTTTCCTTCGCTATCTACCGTAATGTTCAAATATATGGTTCCTGCAAAGTCCGGTTTCTTTTCAAGGCTTGGTGCGGATTTCATACCGCGACCTTTTAAGCTCCATTTTCCTTCACCTCCTGATCCCCCGAACATTCCTTTTCCGCCCAGCGCACCGTTGGGATTTCCTTCGATTCCAGTTCCCCCGGGTGTATCGCCTGCTGATGTGTTTTTGCCTTTGTCAAAAAGGCTGTTTATCTTACTTTTTTGAGCGTTTTGTTGTTGCTCTTGTGCATTGGGTTGAGGATTGGTATTGTTGGTATTATTGGTGCTTTCAGAAGGGGTGTCGTCTCCCTGTGTAGTTACTTGAGATTGTGCATCTGCAATGACCTCATTGACGTCACCGCTGGCAGCGTTCATCACTTCACTTTCAGCACCTAAATCTACATATTCACCTTCACCAGGTTCAAAATCACCCAAAGCGGCTAGACTGAGACTTTCGTATTTAATGGGCTCAATAGGTGGTAATTTGGTACAACTTCGCATGCCCATGATCAACAGCCCAAATAGGATGCTGTGAAAGATCAAGGTCCCTACAAATGGAGTGTACTTTTGAATCATTATTCTGACTTTGGTGTTTGCGTTGCTATTACTGGTTCACAGTGCAGTACCTTTAAAGTTGAAAATAGTTCAATGGTTTCACCTGTGGGTACATCCCGATCCACATTAAGGATAACGGTTCTTTTTTCTTGCGGTCTTCCAAAAAAGTAACTCTGCAATCGATCCTTGAGTTGGTCTTTCTGAATCACTTCATTGTTCAGAGAGTATACCAGGTCTTTGGTGATGGTTACAGTGGTGCTTCCAACCGTAGGTGCCCCTGTACTGGTCTTAGGTAGATTTACGGCTTCTCCATTTACAGCCAATGTGCTGGCGATGATGAAGAAAATGAGGAGCATGAAAATGATATCGGAGAGTGCCGACATCGCAGGTTCAACATGAACCTTATTTTTCCTTCCAAAATCCATATTGATTAGTGGGTTGGTTCTTCAAGTATATCCAAGAATTCAATGGCATGCGCTTCCATTTTGTTGACCACTTTGTTGATGCGAGAAATCATCAGGTTGTAGCCAATGTGTGCAATCATGAAAACAATCAATCCAACGGCGGATGAAATCATTTTCAAATACAAACCTTCTGAGACTGTACTGATTTGAAGTGATCCCGCTTCTGCAATGTCCTTGAAAATGGTAATTACACCGAACACAGTTCCTAAGAATCCAAATACTGGCGCAACGCCGGCAATGGTAGCCAGTACAATTACGTTTTTTTCTAATTTGGCCGTTTCTTGCTTACCCACATTTTCAATGGCTTTTTTGATGTCATTTACAGGCTTGCCAATTCTGCTTAGACCTTTGTGGATGATATTCCCCTCTGGTGTGCCCATGTTTTTAGCCAGATCTTTGGCCATGTCTATTTTACCTGCGTAAATGTATTCTTTGATTCTGGAGATAAAGTTGGCTTCACCTTTTAATGCGTTCTTGGTCGCAATCCAGCGATCAATAATGATATAGACACTTAAAACGCTCATGAACAATTGAGGTACATAGATATACCATCCAGTGGCCAATTGATGCATCAATGTTTCCGCAATGGTTGTATTGTGAGGGGCAGCGGCATCAGGTAAATTCACTGCGGCTTGTAAAAAAATGGTTGTCATTGTCATGTTCGTTCTTTTATGCTGAACGAAGATGGGCGCTTTTTGTTTTGTCCTTTGAAAATATTCAAAGAGTTATTCAATGCGTTTGGTTGAAATTAAGCGTGCAACAATATGTACGTAAACCCACCGGCGAGGTAACCCAACAAAGCCCAAAGACTTATTTTCTTCAAGTACCAACCGAAGTTGATTTTTTCAAGCCCCATCACGGCAACACCTGCGGCAGATCCGATGATTAGGATACTTCCCCCTGTTCCTGCGCAGTAGGCCAAGAACTCCCAAAATACACCATCTTGGATAAAATAATTGGCCCATACATCACTGCCCATTTCTGTAACAGGATACATTCCAATGGACGCAGCCACCAGAGGTACATTGTCAATGATGGCGCTCAAAACCCCTATAACCAGGTTGATGGCAAATGGATTATTGAGTTGTTCTTTAAGCCAAACAGCAGCCGACGCCAAAAGACCAATTTCTTGCAAAGCGCCAACAGCCAATAATATCCCAAGGAAGAATAAGATAGAAGGCATGTCAATCTTACGCAGTGCATGCAGTGCGGTGTATTTGGATTTTTCTTCATCCAATTTACGGCCATGCATAATGTCAGTGGCAATCCATAAAACGCCTAAGCTAAGCATAATCCCCATGAATGGGGGAAGGTGGGTTGCTTGTTTGAATATGGGCACAAAAAGTAAGCCTCCTA
>JACCDW010579081.1_pt1 | contig 10619 bp, 12 predicted proteins | sample 7449781 | NCBI WGS metagenome assembly JACCDW01 (sample SAMN15323449, study PRJNA562643) | freshwater metagenome | isolation source: river surface water | place: USA:Blue River Watershed | collected 2017-08-18
CATCTAATCCTGTCATTTTGCTTTTTATTTTTTTTATTTGTCAGCTTCGTTGCTGATAAGTATTATATCGATTTTCTTTGGAAAGTTTATTTTTTTTCGCTATAGACCCCAAAAAAAGCCCGATGAAGATTATACATCGGACTGCTTTTTTAGTTTTACAGAAGACTATTTATTAAGCCTTATCGATTTGATCCTCTCTGCCTGGTATTTCATTATATCCACCGATTGGTTCACCTTCAGGAAATCTACAATTTTCCTGAACATCTCTATCGTAAGTCGACAATCTGTTATGGCGTCGTGGTGACCTACCATGTTCATCCCCAATGCAGGCCCTATCTTTGCCATCGAAGATGAGATCAGACCATTGTCCCTCGATGAAGTCCCTATCTGATTGACCAGGGAAGCCATCTCATCGTCTGTCTCCGCGAGCGTCTGGACAAGGGGGAGGTAATAGAGCTGTATCAACATCTTCGTATCGAAAACCTCGTTGGATATCTTGTGCCCCGACCTACCCGCGAGCATGCTCATGTCGAACCCCGCGTTCTGCGCCACGATCAGGCACGGAGAGAACCTCCCCATCCAATCGAAGAAGGAATCGACCACGGACTGTTCCTCCTTGTAAGAGTACCCACCGGTCCCGTATCTGTTGAAGCTGAGTATCTTCCTCGACTCGTCCCCAGGCTCGGCGTACCTGGCCTTTATCTCGTCGGTGAGCTTTATCTTCTCATCAAAGACATCAAGCTCCCTGAAGGTGTTGGATGCGAAGTCGTATTCCGCCGCCAGGGAAGACACCTGGGTGAGCTGCTGCTGCTTGGGACCACCCAAACCAGTTGTTTCTGTGTCCGTCCATAGCCAGGGCATATCCGCCTTACTCTCAAGCCACCCCAATATCTCAGGGATTGTCTTGTACCACATCTTGTTCTCGAACAGCTGCTCGAACTTCATTATATTGCCCATTCAATCAATCTATTTTTAACACGCTTCTTCCCGAAGTAACCAGAGAATCGAACATCATCCCATCTACGTCTGTTCCCTGGTATACCCAATTCGGCTCTACTCTCGGGTTGTAAGAGACCTTCTCGCCCCCCTCTACCTTCATTTCCGATATCTCGACAGAATCGCAGAGTATCCATGCACAGACCCTCTTGGCCTCTCCCTTGTATATCCTTTCCGCGGAAGCCCTGTTGCTGTGGAGCTTGCACCCCGACATGACCAAGTTGAATTTCTCTGGATCCAGATAGACCGATCCATCTTTGCCCTCTACCTTCCACTTCATGTAGTTCTCGCCCCTTCCCAGGTTGAATCTGACTTTGGTCCTCCTCATCTCATTAGTTAAGGTTGTAGCTGGGGAAGATAGGAGTGTCGTCCCCACCGTCCCCACCGTCCTCGTCCTCGAAGCTGACGCCCTTGCTGACCAAGTAGCTTATTATATTGTCCACGTGCTTCAGCTCGAGCCCCTCGACATTCGTCAGGAAATCCTCGAATCCCTTAACGGTTAGCCTCTCGTCCTCCTCTACCGACTCGACGACCACATTCTCCTCTATCGAAGAAGTATCTATTCCGTGCTTCTTGAGTATGTCGAGAACCTTCTCCATATAATACTCGCTCGGGTCACCCCTCTCTATGAAGCTCATCGCGACCCATCTGTCCCTCTGCCCTCCGAAATCCGCATCCGCTTCATCTGTAAGCTGCATCAACAGGGGAATGAACTTCCTCTTCTGCTCTATAAGGATTCTCTTCTTCTGTGGGCCTATCCCATGGAAGGCCTCGAATTTAACCATTCGCTTCATCATCACTTGTTCTGTTTGTTGTCCTCTCCCTTGAAAGGTCCCAGCATCCCCTTGATGTTCCACGAAGAGACGAACTTCTTGTTGTGCTTCTCGTAGTCCTCATAGGATTCTATGCCGGTGTCTATCGGGTTCTGGATGTATTGTATGTTGGCACCCTGCTTGTTCATGTCGGAGACCCTGTTGCCGATGTCGGTCTTGGCGGACATCGCCATCACTCTCTTCAGCTGCTTTACGGAATTCTCTCTCGGGAGCGACTCATAAACCTCTCCGAACTCACCGAATTTCATTATCTTAGTCATAGAGTATATATTAAAAAACAAAAGCGCATCTCATCGCATATAAGGTGATATGAAGATCCTATACGTAACGCCGCACCTCTCCACAGGGGGGATGCCAGAATACCTCCGCAGGAAAATGGAGCTCATGTCGCAGGACCACGAGGTCTGGGTGGCAGAGAAGAACTTCGAGCCAGCCTATAGATCGATAAGGGACAAGATAGAGGCAATCATCGGTAAGAGGCTTGTCAACCTTGGAGACAACAGAGGAAGGCTATTGGAGATGATAGACTCGATAAAACCTGATGTGATACATTTCGAGGAGCTGTCCGACTACCACTTCGAGCAGAAGCTACTCGACCAGATATACAGGGACGACAGGGAATACCTGATATTCGACACACTCCACGACTCTTCCATCGATCATACAGAGAAGAGCTATATACCAGACAAGATGCTCGTGGTGAGCCCTTGGCAGGTCAAGAACTTCATGGAACTAGGCATACCGGTCGAGATGCTCGAGCACGAGATTGTCGCTGGGAAAAGGGACAGGGAAGGTGGACTGAAGAGGCTCGGCCTCGACCCATCCAAGAAGCACATCGTCCAGGTAGGGTTGTTCTCCAAGAGGAAGAACCAATCGGAGACGTTCCAACTGGCAAGGCTGATGCCCGAAGCGGAATTTCATTTTGTCGGAAACCAGACAGAGAACTATTCGGATTATTGGCGCCCTCTGTTGGCGGACAAGCCTTCTAACTGCACCATATGGGGAGAGAGATCCGACGCTGATACATTCTTCTCCTGCATGGACTGCGTCATATTCCCATCGAAGGGAGAATACGGAGACAGGGAGACCAACCCCCTCGTCATAAGGGAGGCAATCGCATGGAAGACGCCGCTATTCCTGAGGAATCTATTTTTCTATATGGGGATGTACTCCGAATCGGAAGGGGTCAGGTTCATGTTGGACGAAATAGAAGAGAACGCAAGGGAGCTCAGAGACTTCCTGAAAATAGAACAAACGGAAATGATGAACATCAAAGAAAAATCACAGGAAATGGACGCGGACTTCTTCAAGAAGAAGCTATTCGACATAAAGTTCAGCGAGGCTGACAACAAGATAGAATTCACATATCTTGAAAAGGTACACTTCGATACGACCATATGCGTCAGGGATCTCGACACGGAAGTGCCTATATACTCTTTCGACACCAGCTTCTCCGAAGGCAGCGCCATATGGTGCATACCGATTCCCAAAAACTACTATGACTTCCATGGAAACCCAAACTTCGGGGGATTCATGTACGACTTCTACATCGGCGGTGAGAGGAAGTATACGATGACAACAAGGATAAAGGCATCCGCTGTCAGGAAGCAGAGGTTCAGGATAGAGTCAATGGAGCCTCTTTTCGTCAACTATGAGCAGTTTTTCACCGACAAGATATACGACCAATTCTTCGATAGGATGGGTCAGATCGACACGGTTCTGGACATCGGTGCTAACGTTGGGCTCTTCACCGAACTCGCGGTCAGGAAGGGTGCGAAGAAGGTAATCGCTGCGGAGATAAACCAGAACGCGATAAGGACGTTTCGCGATATCCACAATCAGAAGAAGGAAGGTATCGAGGTAATAATGAGAACTGAAGCAATATCCAGAGAACAAGGTACTCTGACGATATACAACGATCCCGATAACTCCCTTGTTGGATCTATATTCTCTAATAAAATCGGACTTTCTGATTCATATGAGATACAATCCATCGGCATCGACCAGCTATTCGGAAAGGCCAAGATACAGGCCGAAAGTGTGTCTCTTCTCAAGATGGACGTAGAGGGATCTGAATATGACATCTTCGACGGATTCTCGATCGATAACCTTAAGAAGGTCGGCAACATAATAATGGAGTTCCATGAAAACTTCGGAGGAAGATTGAGGGATTCCGTCACGAACAAGCTGGAAGAGGCTGGATTCTCTTACGAGATATACCAGGACAACTGCCAGGATTTCGCCAGCGAATGGGAGGAAAGCGGGACGATATTCGCAACAAAGAAAATATAGATATGGCAAACGGCGTATATAAGATAACCGAGGACTTCGAGAAAGCACTATCCGACTATACGGGTGCACCGCACGTCATAGCCCTGGACAATATGAGCAACGCGCTCTTCCTGGCCCTGATGTACGAGAAGGTAAAGGGACAGGAGATAACGATACCCTCAAGGACATATCCTTCCGTCCCCTGCGAGATAATACATGCGGGTGGGAAGGTCAGGTTCAAGCAGGTAAAGGGAAAGACGATAAAGGGCGCCTACCAGCTTGAGCCGACGAAGGTATGGGATTCCGCGTTGAGGTTCACCGCTGATATGTACATCCCCGATACCCATATGTGCATATCCTTCACCGGTCCGTACAAGCACTTCAAGCTCAGCAAGGGCGGCGCTATATTGACAGATGACTACGATGCCAGCCTCTGGTTCAAGAGGGCGAGATATTCGGGAAGGAGAGAATGCTCATACCACGACGACCATTTCGATATGCTCGGGTGGAACTTCTATATGATGCCGGAATTGGCTTCCAGGGGACTTCTTCTGATGAACCAATTCTACAACATAGATGGCACCAAGAAGCAAAACGACGATCTCGAGCTACCATATCCCGATCTGTCGAAATTCAAAATATACACAGAAGAAAGATGAAAAAGCCAGCTCTATTCGGCGCAGGCGGTCACGCCAGAGAGGTGATCTCTATGACAAAACTCAACTTCGACATATTCGTAGACGACGAATATGCAAACGAGACATATATGCCCATAAGCTCTTTCGATCCAGAAAGATGGAGGATAATGATATGTGTGGGAGAATCCTCTAAGCGATCCGAAATCGTATCCAGAATGCCCGCCGAGACAGAATATTTCAGCTATATACACCCCACTGCCATAATAGGCGAGAATGTTAGGATAGGAGAGGGATCATATATTGGACCCGGATGCATACTCACATGCGACATAACAATAGGGAAGCACGCTCTAATCAACAGGGGAAACCACATAGGCCACGACTCCAATATAGGAGACTTCTTCTCTATGATGCCAGGTTCTGTACTATCAGGAAGCACATCGGTAGGGAACAGGGTATACATAGGCACCAACTCTTCGACCAGAGAAGGTTCGAATGTATGTGACGACGTCACCATAGGGATGATGTCTGGCGTCATAGGGAAAATAGAATCACCTGGTACATATCTTGGATGCCCTGCCAGAAAGATAAAAGAAAAAACGCCCAAGGTGAGCGTCATAATACCATGCAGCAACTTCGAGAAATATATCAAAGACTGCATCGATGGTGCGCTTATGCAGGAGGCAGACTTTGATTTTGAGGTAATAGTAGGCGACGATTGCTCGACTGATTCATCATATGAGATAATAAAATCATATGGTACCAGAATAAAACACTATAGGAATGATTCCAATCTCGGTGCATATGGAAACATAAGGAGATTGATAGAGATGTCGAGAGGCGAGTACATCGCATATGTGGACGGCGACGACTTCTTCGAGGATCCTAAGAAGCTCCAGAAGCAGGCGGACTTCCTCGATGCGAACCCAGAATACTCGATGCACAGCACAGGATGCCAGCATATATTCGAGGATGGGACATATTCCGAACTCACATTGGTTCCTTTGCGCGAGATATTGACATCAGAAGACATCGCGGACGCCAATCTAGTCTCCTTTGGAAGGATGTTCAGAAATCAAGGCGAACCCATCGGAGAATGGATGAGAGAATCCCCATTCCTTGATTGGTGCATGAATTTCGAGATATCTTTGGGCGGAAAAGTGAAGTGCGAAGAGTGGTCTTCGGGGAGATATAGACTTGGCGCTGGGGGGATGATATCAAGATTGTCAGATCTGGAAGTGGCGCAGAAGAACGCGGAATGTCGAGATATGATAAGAAAAAGGAGAAACAACATATGAAGATAGTACAAGTTACGCCAGGAATAATGCCTATCCCCCCGAAGGGATGGGGCGCTGTCGAGAAGGTGATATGGGAATACAAGAAGCAGCTCGACTTCCTCGGATATGATACAGAGATAAGATACTGCGACGAGGTCGCCCAATCAGATGGACAGATAGTCCACGTCCATATGGCCAACCTCGCCAAACTCCTTAACGAAAGGGGTATTGAGTACGCTTTCTCGATGCACGACCACCACGCGGAGCACTTCGGAAAGGATTCCGACTGCTATCGAGAGAACCTTGAGGCGATAAAGAACGCCAAGGTCGCCTTCGTCCATTCTCCGCATCTCATAGATTGGTTCGGGTCGCTTCCGAACATCGTCTATCTCCCTCACGGCGCAAACCTAAAAGACTACTCCTTCACGGACAGGAGCAGATTCGCTCGAAGCGAGATGAGGCTACTGATGATGGCCAACAACGGTCTTGGTGGAAACAAGCTATTCGATAGGAAAGGGTTTATGATAGGAATAGAGGCTGCCAAATCCCTCGGGTATCCAATCACCATAATGTGCCCAGGGGAGAACAAGGAATTCTTCGACCACCACGCACCAGACTACGACAAGCTAGAGATACTATACGACATCGGATACGAGGAGTCCATAAGGATGATGAAGGACTATACTATATTCCTCAACCCATCCTACATAGAGGCTGGCCATCCTAACCTCACTGTCACCGAATGCATATCGATGGGGCTTCCCGTCGTCGGCACTTCCTATGTCGATATGCCAGGCCTTGAGAGGTGCGAGAGGGACGTCGAGTCTGTCAGGATGGGGATAATAAGGTGCACGACCAAATACGACACCCTCGTGGAAGAAATGAAGGAGAAGAGATATCTCGCCTCATGGGACATCGCGGTCAACAAGATGCTGCAATCATATAAGCAATATTTCGGGATAACCGAGAAGGAGCAGCTAAACCACATCTATTCGACCGCGAAGAAGCGCTTAGAGCCCAAGCAGGAAAAGCCGATGATGACCGTCCGATTCACAGGGAACAGGGCATTCCTGAAGACATCGGTATTCTCTGAAGGTTTTCTCGCCGTTTTCAGAGACCAGAGGACGAACAGGATACTCTTCAAGTGCGACATAGGCAAGGAACCAGGTCAGTGGGCATATATGCACGCCCCTCACAACGAGTTCATAGATTGGGAAGTATCCGTGCAGAAAGGAACCCAGACCATCTTCTCCGAGAAGCTCAGCCTCGATGGAAAGAAGATATTGATAAAGGGAGATGCAGACATCGACCTAGCGAAGAGGTTCTCTCTGGAGACAAAATCCCTGATAACCCTCAAGGACATCCTCTCCCCATTCTTCTGCCACGATCCGAACGCTGACGATGATCTCTTCTACTTGACGCTGAACTCCGAACAGCTAGCCGACTACTTCTCCACAAAGGCAAGGCAGGTAGACAGGATACTTCTGACGATGTCATCTGCTGCGCTCGGGGATACCATAGCATTCCTTCCATACGCCAACGAATGGGCGAAGCAGAAGGGAATCACAGTGGATGTCGCCCTGAACAGGAAGGAAATATTCGATTGGGACGAATACACATACCTTTTCCCGATTGACAAGCAGAAGGTCGACGAATCACACTACAATCGGGTGTACAAGTTCGAGTATCTATTCGACAGACCACTCCAGAGGGGATACTCCGACCAGCTCGGCCTGGAGTACAGGGAGATTCCTGCGGTCCTCAAGAAGTCCGGAAAGCCAAGCCCAATGAAGAAGAAGTACGTCTGCCTCGGCGTCCAGACGACATCTCAGTGCAAGTACTGGAACCACCCTGGAGGATGGGAGAAGCTGACCAAGATGCTCAAGAAGTCAGGATATGAGGTTGTCGCGGTAGACCAGCACGAGACCTTCGGAATCGAAGGTCATTGGAACAGCCTTCCCTCTTCTGCCATAAAGAAGACAGGGATGGAATTCTCTGAAGCTATGAGGTACATAGAGCACTGCGAGCTGTTCATAGGCGTCAGCAGCGGACTTTCCTGGACGGCACATGGTCTTGGGAAGAAAGTGGTGATGGTATCCGGGACGACCACGGAGGACAACGAGTTCACCATCGGGTGCAAGAGGGTAATCAACAAATCCGTCTGCCACGGATGCTTCAACAAGCCACATATGTACAAGTTCAACCCTGGGAACTGGCTATGGTGCCCAAAGCACATAGGCACGGACAGGCAGTTCGAGTGCACCAAGACGATAACGCCCGAGGAGGTGTTCGCCGCCGCGAAGGAGATGCTGGACAAATAGTCCGGCATTTTTTATATATACTCTATGAAGCACATCAAGCCAATAGGTGATTGGCTCGCGGAGAGCCTAACACAGGACGAGATAAATGAGATTCTGGACAAGATATCCCAATATGGGATAGAAACCCTCTCGAACCACGAGAAGAGGCTTCTTCGGTCATATTCTGACTCTTCCATAGACGCAAGGGAAGAGATAGATAGGCATCTGAACAAGTACAAGGCGTCCAAGGAGGTGGTATCGAGCGTCGGCCTCGCTGTATCGGGACACGATCTCAGCAAGGACATCGGGAGGTATGTCAGGAAGACGGATAGGGTGAACAATGGCCTCTTGGGAGAATATGGAATCATCTTTGAGATAGTGGGCGTACAGAAGCATTGGGGATACGTCGACGGGAAATATGTCCCGAACAAGATAGGATACAGGATGGCCAGGGTAGGCGTCGATGACGACTTCGGATGCGTGGGCGACGTCGACGAGATAGAGTTCATAAACGACATGACCGAAGAGCAGGCGATAGAATACAACAGGGGATTCGATGCCTGGTACAAGAAGAGAAACAGGAAAAGAAAATAGAGGATGGTCAAAGCCATCCTTTTTTCGTATATTGCACGAAAAAAAGATATGACCATAGAACAGCTCATAGCATCTAAATACCCAACGCAGGAGATGCCGAAATACATCAAAGGAGAAAGTCATACAATGAACGGATTCGACCTGAGCAACAAGGAATACGAATTCCTTCACTCGGGGGTCAAGCCAGGACAGTTCTTCCTCTATGAGTATATGGAGTATAAGAGCGACAGAAAAGGAGGAGGCTACACCTTGCTCCACTATCCGAGGGTGGCGATATACCTGAACAATAGGCTGATCGATATGGCCTTGGAGATAGACTTCTTCAACGTAAGGAGAGGATGGGAGAACAGGCGCGAATACGAGCTCACGTATACGGACAGAGATGGGAACGAGAGATCGTTCACGGATTGGCCGGCCGAACAGCATACCAAGATCGAGAGCATAATAATCTGGGATGACATGGTCAACGTATATGGTGTATGGGACAAGCTGCCGGATTGGAAAGAGCTCAGGAAGGCATATCAGAAGACCATCTGGTTCAGCAGGCCATTGGAAGAAAAGCGCGACATAACGCTGGATATGCTATTGAAATGACATATAAGAACAAAGCCGAAGAATTCAAGCTCTTCATACAATCCATCGGATTCGTATACAACGGGAGCACCATAAGCAAGGAGTATTTCATATTGGACCAATATGAGATATGCATAAGCTATGGATTGTCATATAGCATGTCCACATACGCCTTGACAGAAAAGATCCAGATGGGAGTAACGAGGACAATCGTTGTAAATGGAATCTCACACCACCGAGAAGATTTGGATGTATTCAGAACAATATTGAGGGAAAAGAAGCTGAAAGACCTTGGAATATAAGGAAGATAAAAATTTTATCACTTTTTTTTCCATTTTTATTGTTGAAAATTTGTTTGCAAATAAAAAAGATGTATATTTGTAGAAACATATAAAAATAACCACTATGAAAACTGCATTGAAAATCGTATTAGGATTAGTATTCTTAGCAATCGTAATACCATCTTTTTTCACGTTCATCGCAATCGTGCTTGTATCTTTCATCGCATTGGCGATAATCGTGAAAATCTTCGGCGGGAAGGTGAACGTCAACATCAACGTCAAAGACAAGAAGGCAACTTCTGAAAACAAGGTAACTGGCTGGAAATAGGCCTTGGTGATTAACAAAAAAAAGCAGGCTTCAAGCCTGCTTTTTCTATTTCATCAATCCCTTGAATATATGTGCGATGACATCCACGGTCCAGCCGTTCCCCATCATCGCTCCCCTATGGGTGTACGAAAGTCCGAGCCCATCAGTATACCCTTCTGGCACGGTCTGAAGCCTCTCGTACTCCAGCTCTGTCATCTTCCTATACCTACCGTCCTGGTATATCCTGAGAGTGCAGTGGCCTGGGTGTGTCAAGGTAGGAGACTTCCTATCCGTCTTGTATCTCTTGTTGTACACGTCGATGCAGCACGGATCTGGAGCACCCTCCATATTCACCTTGCCCGTAAGTATCTTGACGCTCTTCTCTGGAAGCCAGTACTTCGGATCAGGGTTCTTCTCGAGAACGTCCTCGATGAATATCCCCTTGTCCTCTGGAAGCCCGTCGAACGGGATGTTGGTCCAGTAGAGCCTCTTCCTGTTCTGCCCGGATACGAGCTTGCTGTCAATCATGATAGGCTCGACGCCCATGCA
>JACCDW010044207.1_pt1 | contig 10615 bp, 7 predicted proteins | sample 7449781 | NCBI WGS metagenome assembly JACCDW01 (sample SAMN15323449, study PRJNA562643) | freshwater metagenome | isolation source: river surface water | place: USA:Blue River Watershed | collected 2017-08-18
CCCAATTTACATCGTCAAAAGAAGTGAAATTGATATAATTACATTTTAATGCGATTTTTTCGCCAACTCGGTAAATCGCATTTTTTTGTAAAATAAATCCGTCAAAACCGATTGATTTAATATAAAATTTAATGCCGAATTTTGTAATATTTGTAATATAAGCATCATAAGTATCTTCTTTATGGTCTTCTAAATAAGATAATAATTTCCAGCGTTTATATATTTTTTCAAAATCGCTATTTAATGATTCGCGATGATTAATATGTTCTAACAAAGCATCTAAATTCTCATATACATAACCATTTATCATTCTCATAACAATTACATCATTATATCGCCGAATAGGACTTGTAAAATGTGTATAATGTTCTAAATTTAAACCATAATGTCCATGTGTATCTTTATTATAGCTTGCTGTTCTATATTTTTGTATCATAATAATACTATCAATCAGTTCATCACCGGTAATATGGTCTTCTATATTTAAAGAAATGGGTTCAGGGTGAATGCGTTGAGGTATTTTATTCATACTTACTTGATTCATATGTTCAGTAACAATGCGATTAGCGTTAATCATCATCATTTCAATTAAAGTGTGACTCCAACTGTTCATATTTTCGTAGTATATTTCATTTAATTTGCCGTTATTAGAATCAATTTTGTAGGTTGGTTGAACAATATTAAGCCGTCGTTTATAATATTTGTCACATAAACTTTTTAAGTAAGGAAAGCAAGAATTAGTATCATTTTCTAAAACTAATACATTATCATAATCATAACGATTTTTAACAATAATTACACTGGGATAAATGTCATAAAATAAGATTGGTAATTTTCCTTTATCATAATCTTTCGATTCATCAACAGAAAATTCGACGGTAATAACTTGTCGTTTTTTACCACGTAATAAGGAAAAGTGGTTTTCACTTAAATTTTTGGGCAACATATTTACATTTTCGAAATGATTATAGAAAGTTAAAGATAAGTAAGCAGCGCGTTTTTCAACAAAGCTTTCTAATTGTAATTGATTCGCATCAACAATATGAACATATATTTTTTTGGTAATAGGGTCAAAAGATAAAGCATCATCAAAATCTTTAGATTGAACAGGGTCAATATTAAATGTATTTAAGTGTTGAAGATTTTGGAAACCTTTTGTAAAAAAGTTTTTTTTTATATTATTGTTGTTAGATTCACATTTATCAGATTCATCACAGCCATCACAATCATTACAATTATATGAAGTATCTTTTAATTTGTGAATTTTAAGATTATAATAAGGTGGGTTAGGAATGTCGACATCATTATAAATATCATTTAATATTTTGTGGTCATTTATGCGAGAATCAATATGTCCGTAATCATCAATTAATGTATTATAATCTTTACCAATTTTGATGATATAACGATGTTTAACATTTAATAAATTTTTAAAATTTTGATCATTTGATTGAATAAAGCAATTAAAATTGCGACTTAGTAGTGGTGTAAAAAAATAATGTTTATTTGACTTAGGATCTGAAGCTGTATAAATACCGATAGTTTTAAATATTTTTCTATATTTAATTTTAATAATGTTAACATAACCGTTATCACATACATTATATAAAATGATATCGTTGGGTAATATTTGAGTATATAAATAATTTTTAACAAAATTCGTTTTTTCTACATCGTAACTATCGATAGAAAAGAATAAACCTTTTTGTATAATTTTTCCTTCAAAAATAATATTTTGTTCAGATTCCATAATAATAAATAAAATACTTATTTTTATAAAATATATTTATAAAAATAATATAACGAAATAAAAAAGTAAAAAGTAAAGTAAAAAAAGTTAAAAGATTATTTTTTTAATAAAAAGTAAGCTTGAGAAGAGTAAAAGAGTAAATCGACAGGGTTAATATTTGTGAGGATTGATTTAATATCATGATTTTTCAAAACATAAATATTAGCATAATATGTTTTATATTCATCTTTTAATAATGTTTGAATATATTTTCTTAAATCTAAATCTTCTTCAATAATTTTGTCAATAAATCCATTTTTAATAAATATAATTTCCATGGGATTATTAAAATGATTAATATAATAATTATAATCAATACTTTTATTCGTTTCTTTAATGAAAAATACTATATAACCATCTTCAACATTTAATATTTTGTATTGACCAATAGTGCGAAGTTTAGTAATACTTTTGTTATCAACAATAAAAGAGTTAAAGGAGTTAATGCGACCTTTAAGTACAATTTTTAAAAAGTAATTTTTGTACATACTTAAATTTTTTGGTATAAATTCTGTGTTGCTTTGATTTGTATATTTGGTAAGATTTATACTAGTATGATTGCTACTTTTAGTTGAATCATCTTCTTCATGACAAGGTAATGGAACACATTTTCCGTGATTATCATAAAAAGTGCGTTTATTACCAGATAAGTAGCATTCTTTTTGTTGAAAATAAGAATCGCATTTTGAATATGATGATTGAGAAGATGATTCACAAGAAGAAGTATGACAAGAGTAACAACAAGATGGAGAATGAGAAGAAGGTGTATGTGAAGAATGTGTACAAGAAGATGATGAATAAGAAGAGGAAGAATAAGAGTTATAAGAGGAAGAAGATGAAGATGAACAAGATGAAGAAGAGGAAGAGGAAGATGAACAAGAGGAAGATGAATAAGAGTTATAAGATGATGAATCAGAATCTGATTTATTACAAATAATATTATTATCTAATGGACAAGGGTCAATTAATGAATAATCGTATGTATCTATATGTATATTATTATTTTTATTCATTTAATATAATATTTTACTATATTTACGTAATAAAAAAAATAATAATAAATTAAAAATAACGTAAATATGATAATAAAAAATAATAACGTAAATAGTTAATAAAAAAATAATTGAAATAAATAATTAAAAAGGACGAGTATATATGTAAAAATAAAATATAGTAATATATTATATTATATTTTAATGATAATCAATGGAAAAAATATATAATATAGGAAAGTTAATATATAGATGTCCATTAATGAATTTAATAATGAACCCATTAAATAGTATTAAAAGTGTATTTACATTTTTATGTTTTACGAAACCGAAAGATGATATAAAAGTCAAAGAAAAAGGTTCAGATGAAGAGTTAAAAATAATGATATTAAAAAAGAAAGTATCATATAGTAATTTGAATAGTACTTTTAAGGAGTATATAGAAGAAGGTAAATCTGAAACATTATTAAAATGTGAAGAAAGTAAGGATTCTTTAAAAAATAATAAACCGCGGTTTAACAGTAAAATTATGTTCAATATAGATGACCGATCCATATTTATTAAAAATAGTAAATCAAAAGATGAATTAAATAAACAAATTGAGTTATTTGAGGAATCATTGTATATTAAATGTAAATATTGTGGTAAAGAAGTAAATAAAGCTGAAATATATTGTATGTATGATAATTATTATTGTTCAGATCGTTGTAGACGTTTAATGGTATATAAAAAATAAAATAAATAAAATATAAAAATAAAAAAGATATTATTATAAAAAGATATTATTATAAAAAAAGAAAATATAAATTTTATATAAATATATATTAAAAATGTGTTAATGTTAATAAAATTCATAGAATTATTTAAAAATATAAAAATAATTATAAATGATTTTATAGATAAACCGAGTATATTATTTTTATTAATAAAAATATATTATTATGTAGGTCAAAATGAAATGATAAGAAATGAATTAAAAAATGAAAGTGAAGAAGATGAATATTTAATAAAAATAATAAATAAATGTGAACATTGTAAAAAGATAATAAATGAAGAAATGTATTGTTATAAAGATAAATATTATTGTAGTGAAAAATGTAGGTGTAATTATTATGAATAAATTATATAAAAAATATAAAATATAAAAATATAAAATATTTCTATAAAATAGAATATATATAAAAGTAAAAATGGGCATAGAAAGTGAATTAACGCAAGCTTTTATAGGTTTATTTAAAGGGAAAAATAGTATGATGAGTGGTGGTGGTGCTTCAAATCCGGTAGGTACATTTTTTTATTTATTATTATTCTTTTTAATCATATTATTATTAAAATCATTTGTAGTAAAAATAGCGTATAATCATGTAATGCCTACGTTAATGTATAGTGTATCAGGTAAATCATATGAAGAAACGATAAATAATTTTAATGAAATTTCATATGTAGAAGCATTATTATTGGTTATATTATGTAGTATGTTATTTTCACGTAGTTAAATAAGAAAGTTATTAATTTTTATATAAATAATAATATATAAAACAATAAACGTAAATAAAGTGTATAAAAAAATGATTTTTTAACAAAATAGATTATATATTATAATAATTATAATATAAAATAAAGTATAAAATGAATATACATAATATTACAATTGACGGACCATTAAAACATATTGTGAATGAAGATGATTCATTAGAAATAATGTTTATGAAGGCATTTTTAATGTTACAAATATTAAAAATATTTATATTTGGAATGAAAGTATTATCATTATATGTAATATATAATGTGGTACTAAGATTTGGATTTAAGAATCTACCGAATATAAAGTATGTACAATTTTTTGTATTACTAGTGGCTATAGAAATGGCGAAACATGTTATTTTTGATTCAACAAATGAATCAACATAATTATGTATATAAAAAATATTATATTATAAAAATAAAATAATAAAAGATTGATAATTCTTTCAGAATTATCAAATATCAACAAACACTAGTGTTTGTTGATAAACACGCCTTCGGCGTGTGGGCGAAAATCGGCGTTGCCGATTTCCGCAAGCGGACTTTTGTCCGCGTAACGCACACTATGGTGTGCGTAGTAGTGCTAACGCACTACTGTTAATGGTCTTATATTTTAATATATATTTATAAAAAAATAATTTATTTTTTAGAAAGAGAGAAAAAGAGTAAATAAAGTATTTTTTATATAATATATTTAGTTAAAAAGTAATAATTTATTTTTTAGAAAGAGAGAAAAAGAGTAAATAAAGTATTTTTTATATAATATATTTAGTTAAAAAGTATTTAGTTAAAAAGTGTAAAATAAAAAGTGTTACTAAAATAAGGGTATAAATAAAAAATGAGTAGAGTACCTAGTTTAAGGGATATATTAGATGACATACAAGATGAAGTAAGTGATAGTGATGAAGGTGAATTTGAGGAAATAGTACCACAAGTAGTTCAAAAGAAACCATTATTAGATATACCAGATGAGTATCGTGTATTAAATAAGCCAAAAGTGGAAACATATCAATATAATCAACCAAATTATAATAATAAACAACAATATAATAATCAATTACAATATAATAATCAATTACAATATAATAATTATAATCAAAAAAATAATAAACCATTAGCATTAACGGAAAGTAATTTAGCGCAATTAAACAATGAACCATTAATTTCATACGATATACCAAAATATGAATCAATAGAAACAAAATCAATAAAAAGTAAGAAATCACATAAATCCGAAAGATCTGAAAAGTCGCATAAATCTCATAAATCATCAGTATCTTCAATAGATTTTTCAGTAGGAGAAGATAATCAAAATCGTTATATAAGATATGATAATAAAGTTAGTGATGATGATAATGATGATAGAAGGTCTCAAATATCATCATTATCCGCAGGAAGTATAAAATCGCAAAATTTTAAAAATATAGTACCTATAAAAGATAAAGTTAGAAATTATGATGAAGAATCTGTAATAAGTAAAATAAGTAAGAAATCGCATATATCAGTATCAAGTATGAGTTCATTAGATTCAAATATTTCAAAAAGTAGTATACAAAGTAAAAAAAGTGAAAAACCATTAATACAATCATTGTATCCGAAAAAAATGGAACCAAATCCAATGGCTTTTGATAAATTTTCGAATCAAAATAAGGATGGAGAAGGGGAAAAGGCGAAAGTTGATATAAAAAAAATAAAAAATGTGGAAGAATTCAAAGCAAAAATAAATCGTTATATTGCGATAGATGATGAAATTGTTGCTTTAAATGAAGGGTTGAGAAGACGTAGAAAGGAGAAACAAGAATATGAGAAAGAGTTATTACAATTTATGAAAGATAATGATATTAGTTCAATAAAAAATAAGAATGATAATTCAGAAATTGAATTAGTACAAAGAAAGAGGCCGGAAGGATTAACGAAAGAACACTTAATGAATTCGTTAATAGAATTACTTAAGAATCGTAGTAGTGCCGAGAATATTGCTAATTATGTGTATAGTAAGCGTAATATAGTAGAAAGTGAAAAGATAAAACGTGTTAAGGAAAGTAAAGGTAAAAAGAGAAAAGATAAATATTAAAATATTTATCTAAAATAACGTATATAATATTTTATATATTTGTTTACGTTATAAAGTATTTATTTAAAATATTTTATAACGTAAATAAAAAAATTAATAAAAAAAAATGATAGAAAGAGTGATATTAAAAATTTTTTTGTAGATAAAGAGTGGCTCTTGAATAGAGAGTGAACCTTCTATAGTTATAGAGTTGAAACTATATAATGATAAAATATCAAAAACTATATAGTTAACTATATAGTTTTTGATTTTGTTATATTGCTTTACAACAAAATAATTATAGTTGTATAATATTTTAACGGTAATAGTTAAAATATGTATGAAAAAATAGGTCCTTATATTTTAGTTGTAAATTAATTACTGTAATCCGTTGAAGTTATATGAATCGAAAGTTTCATATTAATACTGATACTACATAACAGTAGTGTTGATTTATTTATGTATTTCTTAAATATGGAAATAAGTCTGAAAATAAGTCTGAATATTTAGTTGTAAATTAATTACTGTAATCCGTTGAAGTTATATGAATCGAAAGTTTCATATTAATACTGACACATCATAACGGTAATATTGATTTATGTATTTGAGGAGAGCAAACTTCTTAAATAAGTCTGAATATTTACGACGTGACAACTTGTAAAATAATAAAAGTGGATATTACACATGTGTAATATTCATTGACAAAACTAATATATTCTTTGATTAAGTATTACTTTTAAGTATAACTTTTAAGTAACACTTAATTTTGCAAGATAATTTAAATATGATGTAGTATAAACGAAGGTTTATAATCCTTTGTGATTAGGTAAATCATCTATGTTTATTACTCCTGATGGGTAACCATTGGTCGATCATATTTTCAGTATACACTCTAACATTTTAGTATACACAATTGAAGATATATGCTTTTAGTATGTGTGTTCAATAGTTTGTTCTTGTAGGGAATCGTAAAATTGATTTATGCTTTGAGTATAAATCAATTTTAATGTAAAGTATTTAGTTATGTCATTATTATTTTAAGGTACTTTGTACAAATATTGTGAGTCATAAAAATAAAAAAATATAATTATAATAAAAAAATATAATTATAATAAATAGAATATATAATATATAATATATAATATATAAAAATGGAATATAAAAATATCTATGTAACCGGACATGGAATACGTATAAAAGATAGTTATTTTGCACTCGAACCAAATGTACGAGTATATACAAGTTGTAGTGATTCAAATGTAGTGATGGATAATTTTTCGGTGTTATTGAGAATGAGATATTTATTAAAGAATAATAGTAATATAAGTGATTATATAAATATAATAAAAATATATAATAAATATTTAAATAACATAGATAAATATGTTTTAAATACAACTATATTATTAAAAAAGATAGAGAAAGAAAAAAATAGATGGATTAAAAATACAATAAAGGGTGCTAGTATTAAATTAGAAAAAGTAGAAAATGAAATAAAAACAATTGATAAAATAATTAAGAATATTGAAGAAAGCAATAAAAAATATATAAAAAAATATATATCAATATTAAAAAAAGCAAATAAATTAAAAAAGAAAAAAATATATATAAGAGATAATATTAAATCTTATTTAAAAGGTAATTTTGAAAAATTAAAAACAATTTATAAAGAAGATTATGAATATATAACAAAACTAAATATATTATATAAAAAATATGGTAAAAATGATAAAAGAATAAAATATTTAGATTATGCTTATAAACATCAATATGGTTTAAAAAAAGAGAGTTTAAATTATTATAATCATACATTTAACCCATGTATTTTTTCAGGAAATTTAAATAATCGTATCCGTAAATATATTAAAAATATTGTTTCAAAAGATTTATTAGATTTACATATATGTCCAAATGTAATTATATCATTAGAGGAAGATAATGTATTTAGAGATTATATATCAGAATATCCAATAAATATTGAAATCAGAAATAGTAAAAATGAAATAATTGCAAATAAAGAGGAAATTCAAATATTAATCAATAAATATATTCAAAAAACATTAAAAAAAAAAGATGATCTTTTTACTTATTTATTTGAAAATGAATATTCGAGTTTAGAAGAATTAATGCATAATAGAACATTGATAACAACATTAATTAATTTTACTAAAAAATATAATGATATGTATGAGTTTAAGATGACAAATAAAAAAGATAAATTAGTTGATATAAAAAAAAAATTAAAAAAAAATATAGAAAATATAGAAATAATAAAAGCAAATATTAATGATTATAAATCAAATCATAATATTTCACTAGAAATTAATTTAGTAGAAAGTGATTATAAAGAAATTATAAAAGAACATAGAAAACATATCAAAGAAATAGAAGTAAAACTAATGAAATTATACGATAATTTTAGTAAAATAAAAAATAGTAAAGAAATTAAAGAAATTAAAGAAATAGATGAAAAAATTAAAGAATTAAATATGGAAAAAAATAATTATATATTAATAATTGAATATATTGATCAGATTATATCTATTAAAAATGAAGAGAAACATATAGAAAAGCGTATTAAAGAAATGGAGGAAGAACATGATAAAGTGAATAATGAACAACATACATTTTATGTTAATAAATCAAAAGATGTATTATTTTACCCATTACAAGATTGGGGTGATTGTAACATAAAAACACCATTTGGAAGTATATTAAATGAATATATTAAAAGATATTTAGAAAATTATCATGTAGAAACTAAAAATGTGGAAGATATATTATTTAGATATTATGATATAAGAAAAAGTCGATATTTAAATATGAAAGAATGTTATCAGAAACATAAAAAAGAGTCTAATAGTGGATTGGAATTTAATTTGCGTGATTTATTAATCTATTTATACAATTATTATGGATTAAATGAAAATCCAAATTTGAAATTGGATGTAGATATATCAGCATTATGTTTAAGTCGATTTGCTAAACCGGATAAAATTTATAAAACATCGAGATTAAATGTGTATGATTATTGTAGAAAATTATATAAAATAGATGGTAAAACAATGACATTAAGAGATTATGATAATAATGTATCAAATAATGAAAAAGTAATAAAAGAGAAAGTAAAAGGTAGAAGAATAAAGAAATCGTGTAGTTTATATAAAAAGAAAGATGGTTGTCCATCACATTGTGATGAACCGGCGGATGAAAAGAGTTTTAGATGTGTAGTAAAGAGTCGTAAAAGAAAGTATATGAGAAAAGATAAAATATAAGTTTATTTTTTTTATTATTTTTATAAATTATGTTTTATGATACTTCCCCCTTGCTTTCGCAATTAAAATAACAACCATAAACCACTTCGTGATAAACAATTGTTTAAAAGGCAAACCTTCCCAAAAATGGAAAAGGCAAATGGTTTGTATTACTTTTTGACAACCGAAGTCATTAAATTTCATTTTTTAGGTCTCCATTGAACCCCATCAAATCTTCCCCTTCGCTTTCACGATTTGGATCCACGTCCATCCGCAGACGGACGTTTTTCCTAGGCAACCGATCCCCTAAAGGGAATTACGGCATATGGCTTGTATTACTTTCCTATTGACCTTCGGCCTTCAGATTTCATTTTTTAGGTTTCCATTGAACCTTTCTTCCCCCTTCATTACTGAATTAGACCAGCTCGAAAGAGCTGAGTTTAGGCGACCGATCCCTCAAAAGGGGATTACGGCATATGGTTATTATTTTTAAGATTTCCATTGAACTCTATCTTCCCCTAGGAGAGTTTCCTCTCCATTCAAGGCGTGGTTCAGTTGAACGACGCCCTATCGGTACCAGCCTAGCTGGTTAACGGCTCTTTTTTAAGTGTCCGTCGAACTTGTGTCTGAAAAATCTTCCCCTAAAATAGGCACGACAGACACCGGCGTATTGGCTTTCACGACCACCAGGAATTCTTACCCAGTAAATGTCGTCGCTACGATTCGCAAATGCGAGATAGTAGCTTTTTAGCTCTCCAACGAAGCGGTTTTGGGCACCTGATAGTGTCTGAGTTTTCCTTCTCACTATTCATATTATGTAAAAAAAAGAATAAAAGTGAATATCTGTCATTTTTTATTAAACTTAAGTTTAATAAAAAAATAAATCAAAAGAATCTAATAAATTTATAAAAAGTAAAAAAATGACAGATCAAAGTATGTGATAAAGATTTAGTAAAAATGTGTATTGTCCTTAACTGGACGTGTTCGTTGAGGACGTTAATAA
>JACCDW011068794.1_pt1 | contig 10615 bp, 3 predicted proteins | sample 7449781 | NCBI WGS metagenome assembly JACCDW01 (sample SAMN15323449, study PRJNA562643) | freshwater metagenome | isolation source: river surface water | place: USA:Blue River Watershed | collected 2017-08-18
AATGCTTTTAGTGTGGGTATGGAATTTTACATTATCAATAGAACCGAACCAATAACTATACAATTCTTCTTAGAACGAGTAAGATAAAATGGCTGACCGCTTAAATGTAACTAGTCTTGATTTTGATACAATCAAAACTAATCTTAAAAACTTTTTAAAACAACAATCAGAATTTCAAGACTATGATTTTGAAGGTTCTGGTCTTAATATTTTATTAGATATTTTGGCATACAACACACACTATAATTCATATTATTTGAATATGGTTGCTAATGAATCATTTTTAGATTCAGCTATGTTAAGAAATTCTGTTGTATCTCATGCTAAAAAAATGGGATATACTCCTCGTTCAAGTGCAGCTCCAAGAGCCACAGTTAATGTTATTGTAGATTCTGGAAGTTCAACACCAGGTTCATTGACAATGCCTAAAGGTTTTCAATTTTTATCCAATCAAATTGACAATCAAGCTTATAACTTTGTAACACTGAGTGATGTTACGGTACAAAAAACAGCAAACAATTTTGTGTTTTCAAACCTAAACATATATGAAGGCGAGTTTGTTACTTACAATTATACACACAGTCAATCTTCAAATCCAAAACAAATATTTGATATTCCTGAACAAAACATTGATACCAACACATTAACTATTTCTGTTCGCCCATCTATTTCAAACACAGAAGTTTCTGTTTATAGTAAAGCACAAGATGTGTTAACTGTTGGTGCATCTTCTGAAGTTTATTATTTACAAGAAGGTTTGAATGGTACATATCAATTTTATTTTGGTGATAATATTTTAGGTAAAAAATTACCTGATGGCGCTTACATAACAGCAACATATTTAACTACCAATTCAACGGCAGCTAACAGAGCCAATAACTTTGTTGCAACATCATCTTTAAATGGTTTTACAAACATTACTATAAACTCAATTTCATCAGCATCCGGTGGTGCTGATAGAGAAACTGTTGACCAAATTAAATATGCAGCACCACTAAATTTCTTATCTCAAAATCGTGCCGTAACCAAGAACGATTACATTAAATTAATTCAACAAAAATATCCAGCTTTTGAGGCTGTGAACGTTTGGGGTGGTGAAGAAAATGACCCACCAATTTACGGTAAAGTATTCGTTGCGGCTAAACCTAGACTTGGTTTTGAAGTTACTGAAACAGAAAAAGAATTTGTTAAAGATACTATCTTAAAACCTATTAGTATTATGACGGTAACTCCAGAAATTGTTGATGTTGATTATAACTATTTAAAAATTGAAGCAGCAGTATACTATGACCCAACAAAAACAACACAAACTGAAAGTGATATTCAAACGGGTGTTAAATCATTGGTACAAACATTTTGCGACACAGAATTAAATAAATTTAATACATTGTTTCGTTATTCAAATTTAGAAGGCCTAATTGACAATTATAATAAATCTATAGTATCTAATGAAATTGAATTATTTGTTGGAAAAAGATTTATTCCCGATTTAATTAATTCTGGTAACTACACTTTAGATTATGGTTTTGAATTGGAAAGAGGAACAACTTACGATAATTTCTATTCTTCACCAACATTTAGTATGGTTGATGAAGATGGTGCAACTCGTAGTTGTTTCTTTGAAGAAATTCCATCATCATTTAGTGGTATTGAATCTATTACAGTTACAAATCCTGGTTACAATTACACATCAACTCCAACAGTAACGATTGTTGGTGATGGTGAAGGTGCTACTGCAATAGCTACAATAGTTAATGGTAAATTGAGTAAAGTTACTGTTACGAATCCAGGTGTTGGTTATACTTCAGCTGCTATTCAAATAACTGGAGGTGGTGGTTTGTTGGCGGCCGCATCAGCTGTTTTAGAAGGTCGTTTTGGTCAATTGCGTATAGCCTATTATAAATTAGATGAAGTATCTAGTCAAAACACAAAAGTTGTTATTAACAAAAACCGAAATAATGGTGTTGCTGGAACAATTGATTATGTCTTAGGTAAAATTACATTACAAGATTTCAAACCAACTGATGTTAATAATAACTTTAAAGATATTATGATTCATTTCAGACCAAAGATTAATATTATAGAATCCAAATTAAATAAAATGTTGGTATTGGATGAATCTGACCCAACAAGTATTGCTGTAAAAACAATTAAAACTTCATGAGCAATTTATTAATTTCTCCGTTGGTCACCCAACAATTACCTGAATTTATTCGTGGTGAATATCCTACATTTGTTACTTTTATAGAAAAATATTATGAATGGATGGAACAAAGTGGTAATGCAGTTAAAGCTTCTGATGAAGTTCAATATGCCCAAAACGTTGATTTGGCCACAGACTACTATATTGAACAAATAAAACAAGAATTTCTTCCTTATTTTCCAGAATCTATTGCATTAGATAAAAGAAAGTTTTTGAAATTAGTAAATAATTTTTACTCATCAAAAGGAACACCAAATTCATTAAAGTTTTTGTTTAGAGCATTATATAATGAAGAAATTGAAATTTATTACCCTAAAGACGATATTCTAAAAGCTTCTGACGGCAAATGGGTTTTGCCTTTAGCTCTTCGTATTGATACCAATGATAATAATATTTTCAATATAGAAAAGAATTTAATAACTGGATTAACATCAAAGGCCACAGCTCTTGTTGAAAAAGTTAATCGCTCTGTTGACCGACAACTAGGTGTTTCTTATGTGGAACTTTATATTTCTAATGTTGATAAAATTTTTTCTACTGGTGAAATTATTAGTTCTACATACAATAATGGTACTGTAGATGTAACTGTTACCGGTCGTTTGATAGGTTCTCTTTCAGAAATACAAATTGATCCAAATAATAGAGGATTATTTTACAATCCTTATGATGCAGTAACTGGATATCAAGGTGACCCTGTTACGATTGTTGGTGGATTAAATCCTGCATCAAATACTCCAATTGGTGCAATTGCTCATGTTGGTGAAACAACACAAGGTGGTATTCCTGACATTATTGTATCTAATGGTGGTTTTGGATTCCGTGACCCAGCAATATTTTCAAACACATCAATTATAGATTTTAGAGGTGGATTTTCCACTTCATCTTTAGGTACAGAAGCTAGAGCTCAAATTAGTTTATTGGATGAAAATACTTACAGAACAATCAATGTAAGTAATACAATGATTTCCACATACATATCAGTCCCTATTTCTAATGTAGAGAACAATGCTATCAGTAGTATATCAACATTTCAATCTTTCAATGTTTTCCCAATCGCTTTCGTTTCCGTAATAGGTCAAGGTGGTGGATATAGAAATAGACCAGAAGTTGATGTGTATAGTTTTTATATGGAAAACAATAATGATGAAATTGTTATACCATCAACGACTATAACTAGAGGAAGAAATTTTATTACAAGTTCAAGTATTGATTTTACAACTTTTTTTCAACCTGGTGACCAGGCTAGATTTTTTGTTTTAAATAGATATGAAGAAATTAAAGAAATTATTTCTGTAACTTCCACACAATTAACATTTTCAAAAGCATTTGAGAATGATGTTACTGGTGTTGCTGTATATAAATTAAATCGTGGAGACCTTAGAAAATTAGGTTCTTTAGGTAGAATTAATATTGTTAATGGTGGCACAGGTTATGCTAACGGAGATACACTATCATTTAATGGTGGTTCTGGATATGGTGCAAATGCTTTTGTGTCCGTTGATGCAACAGGAACAATCATCAGTGCCACAGTAAATAATCACTCATCAAATGCATTTGTTATTGGCGGTGAAGGTTATTCTATGGCTAGTTTACCTACAATAACAATCAATACATCAGCTGGTGCAAACGCCGTATTACAAGTATCAGAAATTGTTGGTGAAGGTGAACAACTAGACTTGTCACCATCAAGAGTTGGTTCCATTTCTAAATTACGCATTTCTAGTTTTGGTTATGATTATGTTAGTGAACCAATAATTTCTTTACGTAATGCCGACCTTACATTATCTAATGTAACTGCTGGTCAAATATTTATTTCTAACACTGTTGTATATCAAGGTTCATCAAATATCAATACAACATTTACTGCTCGTGTGGATAAATTTGATGTTGCAACCAACTCTTTGCGTATTTTTGATTATAAAGGAGTATTGAATACTTCTTCCAAACTCATTTCTGATGATGGTGCAACAGAAGCAGATATTACAAGTGCTCAATATTATGGTGATGGTCGTGCCTTGGCTACCGCAAACTTTGAAAATGGTCTAATTAGATTACCAGGATTATATTTAAATACTGACGGCCAACTTAGTGCCGATAAAAGATTGCAAGACGGTAAAAAATATCACAATTTCTCATATGTCATTAATACACAAAATGATTATTACAAATTTAAAAATGCACTAAATGACATTGTTCATCCTATTGGAACTCAAACATTTGTAACCAGAATTGACAATAATGATGAAACGGTACTTAAACAAATTACAACCAATACATTAATTACCGTAACATTAACGGATACGTTTAACATTGCTAACGGTTCAAATAATATGGTTTGTACCAATGTTTCATCTAATGTTGCAAATACCGTAAATGTTGGAGATTTTGTTATTTTGAGTGATGTTTCTCGTAGAATTTCTGGTACTGCAAATGTTACCAGTGGTTCTAATACGATTACTGGTGTTTCTTCTAATTTCATCAATGATATTATTGAAGGTGATATCATTTACTTATCTACAGGTAACACAGAAACGGTATCTAATGTCATTAGTTCAACTAGTTTACAAACACAAAATACTATTAATATTACAACAACCGGAGTTACAATTGATTTAGTATTTAATGATACCAAGATGGTTAATTTTGTAAATGCAAATACTATTTTGGTAAATACAAATTTTACAACAAATTCTAATTTTGTAACAACTTCTGTCCAAAAAGTTAAATAAATACAATTATGTCATCACTATTTACCAATAATTTCAAAATTCTTTTAGCTAAACAAGTCCAAAATTTAACGGATGTTGCGGCTAATGATTATCTTCCAAATGAAAGAAAATCATATGTCTATGTGATTTTAGGCAAACAATTACCATGGAATTCTGGAACCGAAATACCTCCAACACCAGGAACAACAGACGTTGATTTTTATGATTTATATAAACGAGGTATTTTTGCAAAACAAGTGAGTTTTGAAAATTCATCTCTAGTCGTTCAAAGAAATAATTGGACTGCAAATACTGTTTACAACACTTATCAATCAAATACAAATTTTTATATTATTAATTCTAAAGACCAAGTGTTTAAATGTTTGTCTAATGTTTCTACTGGTACAACATCTACTGATGAACCAGAATTAACATTGTCAACAACTTCACTTGAAGAACCATATTTGCAAACATCTGATGGTTATAAATGGAAATATCTCTATACAATTTCATCTGCACAGAAACAAAAATTTATGGATTCTGAATGGATGCCTGTATATTCCAATAAGTTTGTAAAAGCTGCCGCTACACCAACATCCATAGACATTGTAACAATTACGAATTCTGGTAATAATTATACCGATGGACCAACACAGGATATTATTAGTGTTGTTGGTGATGGCACTGGCGCTGTTTTGAGAGCAAACGTTGTATCTGGAAAAGTTACTGATATTATTATACAAAATAGAGGTGCAGATTACACTACTGCCAATTTAGTATTTACTGATATAACTGGTGGTATTGGGTCTGGCGCTTCAGCTACCGTAAGTATTGCACCACACGATGGCCATGGATATGACCCCGTGTTTGAATTGGGTGCATCAACTGTAATGTTTAACGTTGAATTTGACGGTGATGAAACTGGATTATTTCCTGTTGATAATGAGTTCCGTGAAATTTTTGCAGTAGTAAATCCTTATGAAGATGGAACAGCCGAATTAGCCACCGACAAATCATATACACTATATACAAAAATAAAAACATCACCGGGTTTAGGAGATTTCAGTGTGGATGAAAAAGTATTTCAAGGAACAACTTTTTCTGAAGCCACATTTACAGCAGATGTTATATCTTTTGATGAAATTGAAAATCAATTATACATTAATAATATATCAGGAACATTAACAGAAAACGCAGCTTTAAAAGGTTTAACTAGCGGTTCAATTCGTGTTGCAACTGCAAAAACAAATCCAACATTACATTTGTATTCTGGAAAAGTATTATACATATCCGATAAATTACCAGTTAATCGTGATTCTGCTCAGACTGACAGAATACGATTTATAATAAGCTTCTAAGAGTTTACGAGGAATAAATGACCACTCTTTTTAATTACGACCCATTTTATGACGATTTTAACGAAGATAATAACTTCATGCGTGTTCTGTTTAGACCAGGATATGCTGTTCAAGCTCGTGAATTAACTCAACTACAAACAATCTTAGCCAATCAGATTGAAAAGTTTGGTAATCACATCTTTAAGAGTGGTAGTCCAATTGTTGGTGGTAAAATTTCTTTAGATGATAAAGCGAATTATATTATTTTAGATAGTCAATATAATGCTCAAGATATTGTTCCTAATGACTTTAGAGATAAAACAATTGTATCTTTTGGAGGTACAAAGTCTGTTCGTGCTAAAGTTATTGCCGTAGATACAACAACTGCAAATCCTATTCTTGTTGTTAAATATTTGTCTGGTGATGTTTTTTCTGAAACAGATGAATTAAAAATCAATGGTCAGAATATTTTTGCTAAATTGCGTTCTTCTGAAGCTGTAGGTCGTTCTTATGTGGCAAGTATTCAAGAAGGTGTATATTACTTCAAAGGACAATTTGTTAAAGTTGTTCCTCAATTTTTGGTACTAGAGTTGCTTTACCGTAAAGGATATAATTCCACAACCATCAATTCTCAACCATCATATAAAGTTGGTATTGAATTTACTGAAAATATTCTTGATGAAACTGATGACCCATCCTTATTGGATCCAGCTCAAGGTTCTTTCAACTATCAAGCTCCAGGTGCTTCAAGATTTCAATTAGAAACATCTTTAGCTAAACGAACATTGGATTCTGCTGATGAATCTTCATTCTTTGAAGTTATTCGTTTGGTTAATGGTGTAAAAACAAAAGAGATTGATTATCCAATTTATTCTGAAATTGAAAAAACATTAGCTCGTAGAACATACGATGAATCAGGTAACTACACTGTAGACCCATTTGTAATTTCTTTAGAAGAAGGTGATACAGCGAACGGTAAATTTAGTGCTGTGTTGGATCCAGGTAAGGCTTATGTTGGTGGTTATGAATTTCAAACCATTGCACCAACAACCATTTCAATAGACAGAGCTCGTGAAACTGCAAACGTTTCAGACTATGACATTCCTACAAATTATACAAGTTATGTTGTTTTGAATAATGTTCGTGGTTCATTGGATATTTCTTCTTTCCCTTTAATTGATGTTCATGCTTGCGACCATGCCAACGTAAACGTGGCCACAACAGCTGCATATAATTCAACTAAGATTGGTACTTTACGTGCCAATATGATGAAGTTTAATGATGCAACAACATCTGATGTAGGTACAACACATTCATTTACTGTTAATGTATTTGATGTTAATTCATCATCTATTACTGGTACTTTGCCATCCAGTGGTTCAACCAACACAGTAGTAAAATTACCTGCATCGTTTTCTTCAACTGCACCTGCAAATACATATGCAAATTTGTATTTTAGAATCACTGATGCTGGTGGTTCTAGTATTGCTCCGATTCTAATTACAGAATCTAATACGTCAGCCAATACAATAACTTTGGCCAGTTCTTTACCATTTTCACCTGCATCAAATACTTTCTCTATTGATTCCGACTTTAAAGTGGCCGAATCTTTCGTTATTAGAGATGGATTATCAAAATTATTTACAGGCAACATTGATTCCGATTCAAAAGAAACTGCAACAGGATTTGCATACATCAATGAACCATTAAAAACAAGTTTAGTATTTGAAGCGCCATTTGAAGCGGTTAAAGCTGCATCTATTTCAAATATGGATTTTATTGCTAGAAAAGTTTATAACAATAAACTATCCGATGGCGGCGGTGTGATTACAATTACTAGCGAAGGAACAGATACATTCCCATTTGCTGGTTCTGTAGGAACATTATCCGATTCAACGATTCTTAATAATATTATTTGTTTTATTCGTTCTGATTCAGCAACAAATACAGCATCAGGCATTGTCGCCAATACTGTATTGAGTTTAGCTAACAATTTATTTACCGTAACAGCTGTAAGTTCAACACAAATTGATATTGACTTAAACACAGCTGGTGTTCGTGCAGACTTTTTAATTACATCAAAAGTCAATAATGCTGATAACTCAACATCTGGTGCTATTCGTGGTAAACAACTATTGCCATTAACTGACACTTTGCATGAAAAAGTTCCATTTGATTTAGGTGGTGCAAATACACTAACCGACTTAGACACTGGTGTAACAACACCCGTATCTGGCACAGGATATGTTTTTGAAGATGTTGGTGCCACATTCTTTGACGATTCTAGTATTTTGACAAGTTTGAAAACACCTGGTGCTGTAGTTTCATTGCAGGTACCTGATGTTTATGAGATTGTTCGCATTACTGATTCAAAATCAACATCCAATGTCACAACATCTATGTTGTCAGACCCATCAACTGATGTAACTGATAATTATGAATTTGATAACGGACAAAGAAAAACTCATTATGACCATGCTACTATTAAATTGAAGCGTGGTTATAGTTCACCAACAGGTAAAATTTTGGTGCAGTTCAAATATTTGGACCATCAATCAGCTCCTTCTCCACAAAACGAAGGATTGTTTACTGTTGATTCATATTTAAAAACTGGTTCTAATTTTACATACGATGAAATTTCCAAATTCAATAACAAAGAAGATGGTAAATTAACTTCGTTGCGTAGTTCATTTGACTTTAGACCAACTAGAGCTATTGGTGGTTCATCATTGTCTGGTGCTATTAATCCGGATCCAGATTCTACAATTGAAACTAGTTTTGATTACTATCTTGGTCGTGTTGACCAATTGGTTGTTAAACCTTCAAGAGAATTCTCTGTAATTAAAGGTAAATCTGCCGTATCTCCAACAGCGCCTCCAGTTGGAGATAAAGATATGTTGATTTACACTATGAACATTCCGGCTTATACAGAATCGGTTAAAGATATTCGCACAGATTTTAGGAACAATCGCCGTTATACCATGCGTGATATTGGTGCATTTGAGAATCGCATCAAAGGTCTTGAATATTATGTTTCATTAAATTCATTAGAAAAAAATGCAGCATCAACTAAAGTTTTAGATGCTAATGGTTTAGAACGTTCAAAATACGGCATTTTAGTTGACAATTTTACTTCAACAGATTCCCAAGCATCTTATAATGATGTTGGTTTTGATAATCGTTGTTTGATTGAGAATACAGAATTAAAACCTGCTTCATTAATGAGAACATTCAAAATGAAGTTAATTGATTCTGCTTGTTCTGGTGCTTTTAACATTGTAGGTACAAATGAGAAAAAACTCTTGATGTTGGATTACTCAACAGCTGAGTTTGCAAAACAACCTTATGCAACAAAATCTATTCCTATTGCTTCTGCTTTATTTGCTAACTTCCAAGGACAATTAAAATTATTCCCTGAGTTTGCAGCCGATGTTGATACTGAGGTAACAGCTAAAGTTACATTGAATTCTACACAAGGTATTGAAGATGCTTTCAATTTTATTAATGATGCATTTAAATATATTTCAGATAGTAATAAAGCTTGGGCTGATGATAAAGACAGTCCTTTTGCCAAGATTGTTGATTCCAAGTGGTATACGACAAAACACATAGATTATACAACAAACAACCAATTCTTGGGTGGCAGAACTTGGGGTAATTTAAGAACATCAGGAGATGAGGTATGGTTATCTCAAGGTGCTGAATTGCAACAAAAACAAATTACAACATCCTCTTCAGAAGTTGATGTAGGTTCTTTTGTTACCGACTTGGCAATTCAACCATATTTGAAACCTCGTTTAATTACTTTTAATGCTCAAGGTGTTAAACCTAATACAACATTCTATCACTATTTTGATGATGTTGCTGTTAATCAATATGTTGTTGCACCGAATCAAGTAACATTGAATCTTGTTTCTGGATTCTCATCAGGTGAACCTGCATTAATTGCCAACACTACTGCTGACTTAGCTGCCAACTTGGCTAGTTATTTGGCTGGTGGATTAAACTTTGACGCTGTGATTGTTACAAATAATGAAGTAGGCTCAAACACAGTTTCTATTGTTAATGAAACTGGTAAACCGCTTGCAAGTAAATACATGATTGGTTTAGATACAGGAACAGTTGCAGTTATTAATTCTGTTAATGAACATAAATCTGGTAAAACTGTTGCGATGACAGCCAACACAATCACTCTCGCTTCAGATGCTCCTTCGGTGAACATTTCAGGTAATACAATTTACTTGGTACATAGAACAGGAAGTTTAGATGGTATTGGTGAAGCATTAACTATCGCTAACTATAATGTAACGTCTAAACTTGTTACTGTTACTGGAACAATTTCTTCTAACACATCTAATGTTTACACA
>JACCDW012060305.1_pt1 | contig 10615 bp, 17 predicted proteins | sample 7449781 | NCBI WGS metagenome assembly JACCDW01 (sample SAMN15323449, study PRJNA562643) | freshwater metagenome | isolation source: river surface water | place: USA:Blue River Watershed | collected 2017-08-18
CACCTGCTATGCCACCTGAATTGAAAATATTGGCTGAAAATCCACAACCTGGTCGTAAGTATGATTCATTGAAGTCGTATCACAATTACTACAATGTGTCGAAACGTGGCTTTGCTACATGGCAAGGTAAAGTCGGTTCACGTCCAACTCCTGTATGGTACAACGTATGAAATATTGGACTATTGCATTTCCTGGTGAATGTGGTCAACATGTTACTGAAACATGGAGTGAAGAACAGCTACTACAATCGTCATATTATAAGCATTGGGTACACAAAATGTGTGAAGCTAATAAACATGAATTGATAACCAATGATAACTTTATTGATGATTGGTGTGTCATTCATTGGGCACAAGAAACGGATGAATTTGGTTGCCCTATGGAGTATAAGAAATGAGTGAAGATTCTGAATCAACCAAAATATGGAAAGAAAAAGGTCAGATTGAAAGAGACCGCCGGAATAAAATGATGGAAGCGATGGAGGCATATGACAAGAATGTTTATTGGCCAGCAAGGAAAGCATTGCGAGAACGATGTGAAAAGGTTGGTCATCGGTGGCATTTTAGTGATGTGAACCCCGTTGGTTATCCAATCTTTGTGTGTAATCAATGTGGTGCAACTGAAATAAGGAAAGAAGAATGAATGAGCTGATGCGTGAATTGAATTGGTGGGAACATTACCCACTACATAAAATTTGGTGCAATGATCTATGCCCTTTGGTGCCACGGTTTTGTTATCGTAAAGGTGATGAGTATAATGCAAACAATTGGTCTTTGCACTGGCTAATCTTCCATATCTGGACACTAGAACACTTCAGTTTTGGTGTAGATATCAACATACAATGGGATAGTCTATCTGTAGGTTTTATCTTACCTTATCTCAGAGTTATTATTGGCTTTCATAATTTTTGGGGCTATCAATGGCCATGGAAGATTTCACAGATGTTACGCCGTAAGCCTGCATTGAAGAATGAAAAAGGAGAATATAATTGAGTAATTATAAGAATCATGCACTGATGGAATTCAAAGCAGCCGGTTGGACCGATGAGAATGGTAAGTTCAACGATGAAATGCAGGAGATGATTTGTAACCATGTACTGAAACTATTAGAAGTATTTGATGGTGAGGGTCATTCAGGTTCTACTGCACCATATGCTATCAATATGTTCTCTAGGTTAGCCAAGTTTGAACCTATTGCACCGCTCACTGGTGAAGATTGGGAATGGCATGATACTGGTCATGGCTATCAAAACATTCGTGCATCACATGTATTCAAAGACTATAATGGTGAATGCTACGACATTGATGGTATTGTATTCTGGGAATGGGCAAGGTCATACGATGATGAAGGTAAACCAAGCGGTATTCATAAATCATATTACACTTGCCGAGACTCACGAGTACCTGTATCATTCCCTTATGTGGTGCCAGAGAAACCACAATATCAATGGCGACACTCTGATGCAGAGCCTAGAACACCTGCACAAACTGAAGAAGGATTTATTGAATGAGAAAAATTGAAACTGTAATGGCAGTTCTGCAAGAAGAATGTGCGGAAGTCATTCAAGCCGTATCTAAAATTAACCGATTCGGCCTAAATGCCGAATGGCAAGGTGTAACAAATAAACAGGCATTAATTACTGAAATTGGTGATGTTTTAGCACTTATCTCCGTATTGATAGATGAAACAGATATAAATATTAATGATGAAGATATTCAGAAAGCAATTTCTGCTACGTACGAAAAATTGAAAGTATTTTTACCTCATGAGACTTGATTCACTATTCCCATCCGTTGTTGGTGTTGAAGAACATAAAAACTGGGCGGATGTATTATTGCCTGTTGTCAAAGATCACTTTGAAAGTGATACACAACAAACCAATGATTCCTTCTATTACAATGGCCGCACGACACACGGTACGGGAATTGATATCAGAAATGATCCAAAGTATTTGGGTTTTGGTGACTTTATTATCAACAAAGGACATGAATTCTTAGAAGCACAAGGCTTTGAACCTTACTCTGTCAAATTCAATCCCTATTTCTTCCTGAATTATTTCAAAGAGGGAAGCAATCACCCCAAACATGTACATTCACAGTGTACTATCTCCGGTATTTTCTATCTACAGACACCACCAGGTTCTGCGGCCATTAGATTCTTGCCTAACCAACCATACAGAGATTTCTTTGACTATTTCTTCCATGTGAAAGATAAGAATAATTGGTATGCACAATCTCATTTTGATTATCCCCCTCACCCAGGCCTATTGTTGATGTGGCCTGCATGGTTGTACCACGAAGTACCACCAAACAATTCCGTTGATCCAAGAATTTCAATCGTATTTAATTTATAAAATGCCCACATACACATTTAAAAACAAAGATACCGGTGCAATTGAAGAACACATTATGAGGATTTCAGAACTCGATTCGTTCAAAGAAAATAATCCTCATCTTGAACGTTCATTTGCACCAGAAGATTTACCTATTCTGTCTGATGGCTCACGTATGAGTACACCAGGCACAGGTAAAGCTGATTCTACTTTTGAGAAATATGTCATCAATAGAATCAAAGAGTCGGTCCCTGGCAACACTTTGGGCAAATCACATAAGACCAAAATGCAAAGGGAGTGGTAATAACAAACTAAGGGGTATTAATGGCGAGTAGAAAATCTCCAGTTCAGAAAAGAGATGAAGTTATTAGCATGGATGAATATACAAACAGACACCAAGCATCATCCACTAACGCACTTAAATTAAAATTAGACCATTTAAAAACATTTGAGCCATTAACAGAGAATCAGAGATCATTCTTTGATGCATATAAAAGAGGAGATTATTTTATAGCATTACATGGTGTCGCAGGCACCGGCAAAACATTTTGTGCAATGTATAAAGCACTGGAAGAAGTCCTTGACAAGAGCAATCCTTTCAAGAAGGTTATCGTTGTTCGCTCTGCGGTGCAAAGCCGTGAGATTGGCCACCTACCTGGTGACGTAACCGAGAAGATGGAGATTTATCAGCAACCATATCGTCAAATCTGCGAAACTTTGTTTGGTAGAAAAGATGCATGGGATAGACTTGATGAACAAAATTTTGTAGAATTCATTTCAACATCATTCATTCGTGGTATGTCATTCGATGATGCTATCATTATCGTGGATGAAATGCAGAACATGACATTCGAGGAGATTGACACAGTTATGACACGTGTTGGTTATCGTTCCAAGATTATTTGGTGTGGCGATTACCGTCAGACAGACCTGAATAAGAAGAAGAATGATGTAACTGGTATTCTAAAATTCTTTGATGTTGCTTATCACATGAAAGCATTTACAAAGATTGAATTTGATGTTGATGATATTGTCCGTAGTTCTTTGGTCAAAGACTACATTATTGCAAAACTTAAATACGAGGATCAAACATGAGCGCAGAAGAAGTCAAACTGAAGCACAGCAAACGTATTCATGCTGAAGAAACCAAAATCAAAAAGCAAACAAGAATTGCGAAAGCTCACAATATTGATGTAAAAGAACCTCATAAGTTTGCAAAACACCATGCAATGGATTGTGGAACACCTGAGTGTGTAATGTGTGGTAATCCACGCAAGACACAGAAAGAAGAAACAATTCAGGAGAAAAGAGCAAAACAAATGAAAGTTGAATTAGAGTAATGTTTGTTCATTGTCCACCAAAGGTGTTACCTGACCTAAAATCGGTAACACTTCCAGATGGTAAACGCATCTATACGACACCGAGCGGTAAGAAATTACCCTCGGTGACTACTGTTATGGGTGCCATGAAAAAAGAATCCATCATGGAATGGAGACTTGCTGTTGGTCACGAAGAAGCCAATCGTGTGTCTCGGTATGCATCCGGCCGAGGTAATCGTGTACATGCCCTGGCTGAAAAGTATCTGAAGAATGATCCAATACAATGGATGAGAGAAATGCCAGATGCTGTGGCAATGTTCCGTTCCATGGTGCCACATATTCACCGAATCAACAATATACACTATATTGAACAGGCACTCTGGTCGGAACGTATCGGATTGGCTGGTCGGGTTGACTTAATTGCTGAATGGGATGGTGTATTGTCGGTTATTGACTTCAAAACTTCCAAGAAAATCAAGACAAAAGATGATATTCCAGAGTATTTTGCACAATGTACTGCATATTCGGCCATGTATGAGGAACACGTTGGTGTTCCGATTGACCAGATAGTGATCGTCATGGGTGTAGAACAGTCAAAACCACTGATTTTTGTCGAAAAGGTGGAGGATCACATAAATAACTTGGTAGAACATATTGAATTTTATCGGAATACTGTCCGATGACAAGGAAGAACAATGACATTACCATCATCAGGACCTTTAACGCTCAGTGATATACAGACAGAATTTGGTGGATCAAATCCAATTTCTCTAAGTGAATATTATAGAGGTGGTGGATATGTTCCGTCTAGTGTTTCTGCTGTACCGGCTAGTGGAACAATATCTATAGGAAATTTTTACGGAACAAGTAATTATGTTCCAACAGGTTATTGGATTTCAGAGATAATAGTACCCAGTACACAATCAGTATATGACGGGTGGAATTCTGCTGATTTTGATAGTTCTGATAACGTATATGTTGTTGGTAAATTTGATACGGTTAGTGGTATTACCACCAGTTCACCCTCTGGATCGTATGCTAAACTTAACAGTAATGGTGAACTACAATGGTCTAAAGCATTTACAAAAGATCCGACAACTTATTGGAGAGTTTTCTCATCAGTGAAAACATTAGCGAATGGAAATATATCTGCTGTGGGTTCTATACGGATAGGCGCAAATGATGCTGGATTCACACACGTAATTTTTGATAGCACCGGCGCTGTACAGTACAGCTTTTCGAAATATCTTGGAGGATCCTCATATTATAATTGTTCGACTTCAGATAGTAGTAGCAACCTCTTTGTTGCCGCTACCATCAGCACAATTAGTTACGGTCTTGAAGGTGGTTTATGGAAATATAATGCCACATTAACAGAACAATTTAGTAAATGGATTACTGATTACTCAACAAGCACTGGAAATGGTACATTTTTCTATGCAATGAAAGTGGATTCATCTGGAAATCTATACCTAGCTGGACAAACGAGATCAAGTAATAGTTTTGGATATGGCGCAGTTGTAATGAAACTCGATAGTTCGGGCACTATAACATGGGCTCAGTACGCCGGCGCAGGCGTTGGTACATCTGCTCAGCCGGCCTCTTTTGTTGATGTTGCTGTAACAACCGCAGGAAATGTTTATGCCGCAGGTTGGTCAAACAAAATCTCAGGAGATGGTTATGCTGTGAGTGGAACCTATTACCCAATGTTTATGAAGTGTGATAGTTCCGGTACTCGTCAAACTTGGCGTTATTGGCGCTCTGCTGCCGCAAGATTCACTTCTATCGTGGCGGATAGTTCAAATAATTACTATATTCTTGGCTATTTTGGTACTTTTGCTACCAATTTTAAGACATTTATATTAAAATATAATAGTTCAGATGTATTACAGTGGGCAAGAACATTCCGACACACTTCAGCCTCTGTACAGTGTTGGAGTTTAAGAATTAATAGTGCCGGCACTAAATTGTTATTATGTGGATATCGTGGAACAGCATCGACTAGCTCCGGTATTAATGGTAATACTACTGCTTTGACCATCTGTTTACCTACAGATGGTAGTAAAACAGGAACATATGGGAATTATGTTTATGAAGCCAATGGTGATGCAGAAGGCACAGCAGGTTTAAGTTTGGCATATAGTAGCAGTTTATATAATGGTGGTTCAGTCAGCTCATCTGTTGTCAGTGGTTATGGAACCACATATACAGTATCAAATTCACAAACCACTTCACCTACAGCTCCATTACCAACAGTTTTATAAAATTATGTACATTAAATTATCAACATTAGAATTTCCAAGATATGAGGGTGATATCAGATTAGAACATCCTGAAATTCCCGAAGATCAAACTGGACCTACATTTCCTTGTCCAGAAACATATGCTCCGGTTACTGTAGTGCAACCACCTCCGTTTGATTATGAAACACAAGTCTGTGAAACTTCACAACCAGTGCAAGATGAAAATGGTTTATGGAAAATATCTTGGTTAATAAGAGATAAAACTCCTGAAGAAATTGAAAGCTATAAAGCGGACAAAAATGACTCAAACCCATAATTATTGCTTCAAATAATAAGAAAGTTTTTAAATGGCAACGACTGCAAACACAACCGGTATAATTTATTCAGATGGTACACTACAATTAACTGCACCGATTTATACACAAAGAGCTATAATGGGATATGGTTATACATCCACGCAGGTCTCAATAACGAATCTTATTTCATATACTGGTTCTGTAGCAACAGATACAACAGGTGTTGGTACTGTAAGAAGTGCTCTGGCTGCTGCCGGATATGCCGGTGATAAAGCTATATTTGGATATGGTACTCCAAGTACAGGTACATATACTGCTATAACAAATTTAGTATCTAATGCTGGTGTAGTCGCAACAGATACCACGGGTGTTGGCACTGCAAGAAGGGGCTTGGCGGCCGCCGGTTATGGTGGCGACAAAGCAATTTTTGGATATGGAACCACAGCTTTGAACACAGCTATAACCAATTTAGTTTCTAATGCTGGTGTTGTTGCAACAGACACTACTGGTGTTGGCACTGCAAGAAGTTCTCTGGCTGCTGCCGGATATGGTTTCGATAAGGCCATATTCGGATATGGTTCTCCAAACACTTCGATAACAAACTTAGTTTCTAATGCTGGTGTTGTTGCAACAGACACCACTGGTGTTGGCACTGCAAGATATGGTCTTGCGGCAGCCAGCTATGGAGGTGCTCGTGCCATATTTGGTTATGGTTATAATAACAGTACAAGTGTTTTCGGTGGAACAAATTTAGTGTCAGATACGGGTGTAGTTTCCAATGACGTTTCTGTTGTCGGAACAAGTAGATTCCTATTAGCGGCTGCTACATATTCCTTAGATAAAGTAATATTTGCTTATGGATATACCAGTGGTTTTGTGAATACAAATGTGAGTAATTTAGTATCCAATATAGGAGTTGTAGCAACAGATACTACTGGTGTTGGAACTTCCAGAAGGGACCTTGCTGGCGCAAGTTATGGATCTTAAGGAATAATTTAAATGGCAACAATAATAAACGCTAATGGTGTTCTTTTTTCAGATGGAACCACACAAACAACTGCACCAATTTATACACAAAGAGCAATTTTTGCTTTTGGCCAAGCAGGCGGCAGCAGTAGTAATCTTTCCAATATCGTTGGATATACTGGTGTTGTTGCCTCAGATACCACTGGTGTGGGAACAGCAAGATACGGTCTTGCGGCCTCTGGATATGGAAATGATAAAGCCATATTTGGATATGGATATAATGGTTCTTCCTATGAATCATTAAGCAATTTAGTGTCGAATTTAGGTATTGTTGCAACAGATACTACTGGTGTTGGTACTGCGAGATATGAATTGGCTGCCGCAAGTTATGGTACAGATAGAGGTATTTTTGGATATGGAGATACAGCTTCAATTTATTCCCTAACAAACCTCATATCAAATACTGGTGTAGTCGCAACAGATACCACGGGTGTTGGTACTGCAAGATGGGGATTAGCTGCCGCAAGTTATGGTTTTGATAAAGCCTTATTTGGATATGGAAGTGATGGATCAACGGCAGTATCAATGACAAACTTAGTATCTAATGCTGGTGTTGTTGCCACTGATACTACTGGTGTGGGTACTGCAAGATTCTATTTGGCCGGCTCAGGTTACGGATTAGATAAAGCAATTTTTGGTTATGGATATACAGGTGCATCTTATGTATCCACAACAAATAAAGTATCAAATACTGGTGTTGTTGCAGGAAATACTACTGGTGTAGGTAGTACAAGAACCGGACTTGCGGCATCGGTATATGGAAAAGATAAAGCGATATTTGGTTATGGCCTTCTAAGCAGTTTTTCATTAACAAATGTAACAAATTTGGTATCCAACTTAGGTGTAGTCGCAACAAATGCAACTGGTGTCGGCACAGCGAGAAATTTACTAGCAGGTTCTTGTTTTGGATCTTAAGGAATAAATTAAATGACAACAACAGTAAACACTAATGGTGTAACGTTTACAGATGGAACTATACAAACAACAGCATATACAAGAAAGGTGAGTGCCTTATTTGCTTATGGTTATACTGGCAGTTCAATGACAAATGTATCAAATCAAATATCATTTATAGGAAGTGTTGCAACAGATACGACTGGTGTTGGAACATCAAGATACATGTTGGCAGCTACATCTTATGGTTCTGGCCGGGCAATTTTTGCTTATGGTTCTATAACTTATAGTGGATCCGTAACTAGCCTTTCAAATTTAGTATCTAATCTCGGTGTTGTTGCAACAGATACCACAGGTGTTGGAACCCCAAGATGGAAACTTGCCGGCGCAGGATATGGTGTTGATAAAGGTATATTTGGTTATGGAACATCAAGCAATGAAGCATCAATATATTCATTAACAAATTTAGTATCAAACGCAGGTATAATAGCAACCGATACTACTGGTGTAGGAACAGCGAGAAAAGCACTTGCGGCCGCAAGTTATGGCGGAGATAAAGCAATTTTTGGTTATGGTTCGTTTACAGCAATAACAAACTTAGTTTCTAATGCTGGTGTTGTAGCAACAGATACAACCGGTGTGGGAACTGCAAGAGCTGAGTTGTCGGCTTGTGGTTATGGTGAAAATAAAGCAATTTTTGCTTTCGGTGTCACTTCAGGTGGCTCTGTCACAAATATAACAAACCTGGTTTCAAATACTGGCGTTGTTGCGACAGATAACTCTGGTATCGGAACAGCTAGAGTACAGACCGCTGCCGCAGGCTATGGAGGAAATAAAGCAATTTTTGGTTATGGATCAGACGGTTTCAGTACATATTACAATTTAACAAATCTTGTGTCGGACATAGGAGTTATTGCATCAGATACAACTGGTGTTGGTACTGCAAGAAGTGGTCCAGCTGGTGCCAGTTACGGACCCTAAATAATTTATATTTTTAACATGAAAGAAGGAGTGCATTTGTTATGCCAGCAAAATTAAATACTGAATTTAACTATCGTTATCAAGTGATTGGTGAAACACCATGGGAAAAGATTAAAACACTTAAAGGATTCCTAGAAGGAAGAAAAAGAGCCGCTGTGCTTGAAACTGTCAGTGAATTCAAATATCAAGCGAAGGTTGCGGAGCTTGAACATTTGAAAGAAATTGGTGGACTCAAACATTTGATTTTAAATCTTCAAGCCGAAATTCTTGAATTGGATTCTTTCCGAGTGAATGAAAAGGAAGCATACGAACTCAATCGTCAAGAGATTGTAATTCTTGAAAAATTGTTGGCTGAATTATATGAAATCGCAGAACCAACACGTATTCTTGGTTACACTGATGAAGAAATGTTTGAAGAAAATGCGGCCAACGAATTTACTGCCATGATTGGTAAAGAGATTCATGCCGAAATTCTTGCAAATGGTCGCCCATCTCCTGCAAAGTTACATAATGCAATGTCAAACCCACATACATGGAATGCACTTAAACAAATAGGTTTAATTCCGGAAAATGCACCACTGTTGATTCCCAGTGCTAATCCAAAAGTAATTGAACTTAAAGTAACAGAAGAAACACCTAAACTAGAGGACAAATAATGTACTTTCTTTGCACAGTAACAGCAGAAAATATCTCCAATCTATTTGGATCTCCTAATCCAGCAGATAGAACACCACCAGCGCATACTCCGGAAGATTTCGGTTTGGTTATGATTGGACAAGCACCCGATTGTTCGTCTTATTTGGCACTTGCCAAAGTTGAGCATGAATTTTTTGTCGAGCAGAATTCTATTCCGGACGGATATGATTTTATCTTCCGTCAGGCATGGGGCCTAACAATCAATGAAGATATTATTCACCGCACAATTTCAACATTACGTGCAGAGGCATATCCTCCAATGGCTGATTACCTTGATGCAAAAGTCAAAGGTGATGTGGAAGCAGAACAGGCCTATTTGGATGCCTGTGCGGCCGTTAAGGCCAAATATCCAAAGTTTTCGTTTTAATTACCGAAAAACACTTGACTTCTAAATAAAATACCAGTATACTACTGGTTATGGTTGTATGAAGCAACTAGAAACGTGTTCTGGACGGCGGTTCGATTCCGCCCAGGTCCACCAAAAGAATTCTGAGTGTACCGTATCCGGCATTAGGCCGTGCGGTGAAGGTGTTAAGCAGTAACAAGTGAACCTGTAGCACTAGAGCGACACCTGCTCCTTAGACAGAATTCTTTTGATGGGCCTGACCAGGTATCGACAGGGCAAAGAGTACAGAAGTGGACAACTCACCAGAGTAGGTGTAAAAACTAAACTAAAATAGAAGCAAACGATGAACGCTTCATGATGGCGGCCTAAACGCCCTATCGGAGTTTCGTTACCTGAACTTGGCAACAGAATCAGGTAACAAAAAATAAAATGGAATATTACGTTTACGCTTATATACAGGTCTATCCTTCGGATTCTAATTC
>JACCDW010989232.1_pt1 | contig 10614 bp, 6 predicted proteins | sample 7449781 | NCBI WGS metagenome assembly JACCDW01 (sample SAMN15323449, study PRJNA562643) | freshwater metagenome | isolation source: river surface water | place: USA:Blue River Watershed | collected 2017-08-18
ACGCCATCCAAAAGCAGGTGCTGGATCTTGTCGGCCAACGCTCAGAACTTGGCTCTGTCGTATTCGAACAGGTATATGGAGAACAGCAGCCCATACTCGATGCCCTCAACAATCGTTCCTTGGGCGAACTGGCCAAGGACCTCAAATGGGAGAACAGCGGCTGGCCGGATTATAAACTCTACGAGCCGCTCTTCATGGCCGCCACGCGTTATAAGGCGCAATTGATCGCTGGCAACATCGCCCCGCAAAAATCCAAGCTCATTCATAAGGATGGTTACGCGGCCATTTTTCAAGCTGACGAACAGAAAAAGCTGGGACTGGATCAAAGCTTCGATGCCAAATCTCAAAGCGCTCTAGAGGAGGAGATCTTTCAGGGCCACTGTCGACTTCTGCCTAAGGATCACGTCAAAACTATGATACCGGTGCAAAGATCCCGTGATGCGGCCATGGCCCTGGCCTGGTTTCGCAGGCATAAAACAGGGAAATCCGTTTTTATCGTCGGTGCCGGCCATGCGCGCCGGGATTATGGTATTCCCTGGTACCTGGAACGTTTGAAACCGGGCATCAAGATTTTCAGCATTGGTATGAATGAAATTGGAGCGGAAACTGAGAAGGCGGTTTTTGATCAGATCATCACCACTGAAGCGGCGCAGCGTGAGGACCCTTGCGTGGGACTGAAGGAAAAATTCTCCAAACCTGCGAAGTGATTCAAGAGGCCTTGCGCTCATCAAGTTGCCGCAGAATTCGGGTCAAATCCTTCTTCGTAAAAGGTTTGGCCATGAATTCATCCATCCCGGCTTCATAGCAGCGGCGCCTATCCTCATCAAAGGCATTGGCGGTCATGGCGACGATCATCAGAGGCTGGGTTCCTATCCGTTCCCGAATCCGTCTGGTGGCGGTGAGCCCGTCCATGCCTGGCATTTGCATATCCATGAAGATCAGATCATAGTTCTTCAGTTCCAGCTGCTGAAGCGCCATGAGCCCATCTTCTGCAACATCCACATCCGTAAAGCCCATCGTATGCAGAAGTGATGTCACAACGAGTTGATTGATCTTGTTATCTTCAACCACCAGGATTCGGCGACCGGTCACCAGCGGCGTCTCCTGCATCAGCCTTGTTTCGGGAATCGGATGCAGAGGTTGCACCCGGGCCGTTGCCAGAGGAAGGATCAGACGGAACACGGAACCATACCCAAGATCGCTTTCCATCTCCAGCTTTCCGCCCATGAGTTCGGCCAATGTTGTAGAGATAGTCAGACCCAGACCGGTTCCACCAAAACGTCTTGAGATCGATGAATCAGCCTGGGCAAAGGCCTGGAAGAGCTTCTGCTGATTTTCGCGACTGATTCCAATGCCCGTATCCTTCACTTCAATCCGAAACTGAAAGCGTTCCAGGTCGATTTTAACGCCTTGAAATACCAGTCGCACCTCGCCTTTTTCCGTGAACTTGATGGCATTGCTAAGAAGGTTGAGAAGGATCTGTTTGAAACGGGCCCCATCACCAATCACAATGCGTGGAAGGGATGGGTCGAATTCAAAATGCAGAGGCAACTTCTTCTGATTGGCCTGCGGCATGAAGAGCTTGACTGTTTCCTGAGCGATCTGATGGATATCGAAAGGATTCTGTTCAATCTTCAATCGTCTGGATTCGATGCGACTCAAATCCAGCACATCATTCAGAACGGTGAGAAGGCCTTCACTGCAGGATTCCACGGTCTGGATCATTTCCTTTTGCGAAGCATCCAGATGGGATTCTTTCAACAGAGAAAGCATTCCGAAAATACCGTTCAAGGGCGTGCGAATTTCATGACTCATGTTTGCGAGGAAGTCTGATTTAGCGCGCGAGGCTTCCTCTGCTTTATTCTTCGCTTCCTGCAGACGCTCTTCCCTTTCCATTTGTTCGGTCACGTCCCAGTTTACGCCAGTGAATATTTTAGTTTGACTGACTGCGTTATGCATCACGCGAGCAATGCCCCTTATATGCCGCACGCCCCCATGGGGAAGAACGATGCGGAACATGGTGTCCATGCCCTTTTCTTTTTCGATACACTCTTTAAATTCCTTGTTAATGACCTCGCGATCATCCGGATGGATGGTATCGGCCCAGTTCGCGGGAAAGTTCTCAGGAGTTCTATCGTACATCGCAAAGATTTGATCATCACGATAGACCTCACCTGTTTGCATATTCCATTCCCATATTCCGACTCGCCCCACTTTTAATGCCAATTCCAAACGCTGTTGTGCATGCCGGGCTTCTTCTTCCAAACGGCGCCGCTCAGTTACATCCTGAAAGGTAGCCACAACGTGACTGGGATTGGCCACATTTTCATCAAAGAGCGGGACGGAGTTGATCGAGATCCAGCGTTTTTCTCCACTCGGGCAGGTCACACCCATGATCACATTCTGCAGAATCTGGCCTGTGGCAAGCGTCACCATGGAAGGGTGCTCATGGCCGGGAAAGGGGGACCCGTCCTCACGGGATGACTGCCAGCGCGGATCGATGGACGTCCGCCCCAGCAGCTCATCTTCGGAAAGTCCCAGGATCTTAAGGGCCGCATCATTGAAGCCAACGATACTGCCATCGGCTTTTTGCACCACAAAGCCATTGAGCATGTTATTGAGGATTTTCTCATAGCTTTTCTGGAGTTTCTTCAGCGCCCGCTGATGGTATTGGAAGGCCTGCAGGCATAGCAGAAGCACGACAGCCACCGCGACCATAACAGCCAAAAAATTTTGTGATAGAAAAGCCAGCATCAGGTTCCTCGAGAGATTGCCTGCATGTGCTTGTCGGCGTTTTCGTCCACTGGTTTCTTACTTTGGAGGCATAAAAAAAGCAGTTGGGAACATCCCAACTGCCCGTAAGCAAACCATCGAACCGTAAGACAGGGAACCTGCCTTATTCAGGTAAAGTGTAAAGAATATCGATGCGTGCGTCGGGAAGAGGCTCCTGGTTCAGAGTAATCGAAGAGCCGCTGCGGACATACTCACGGGTGGGCTCGCCATCCACGTAAACCGTCCACTGACCCGCTTCTGGATTCTCGATACCCATGACCTGGAAGACCTTCAGGATTTCGGTGTATTTATATGTCAGAGTAAATTCCATGGCCGTGGCCACAGCACAGGTGCTGATAAGTTTGTCATCCAGGATATCGAGTCCCATTCCAAGATCACAGTTACCCTGCGTGCTCACGATGTCAGCAGTGCCAGGGACGGGCATGCGACCAATTTCGAAGGCTCGCGTGGCGCCGTCGGGAAGATCGTAACTCAAGGTCAGAGTCTTGCCGGCCTTGTGAGAATCCGCACTGATCGTGAAAATGCTGCCACTTTGAGTAAAGGATATCGGTGCAGCCCCATCCATGATTTTGAAATTGCGGCCGTCCTTGCTGACTGGAAGCGTATACGCAAGGCGCGGACCGGTACTCTTACTGTAGGCAAGCTCCACTGTCTGTCCATCTGCTGGGATGGCTTTCAGTATGACCTCGCTCTTCGCAGCATCAAAGGTGTAGTTGGTCGTGGCCAGGCCATTGACGGCGACCTTGAGCGAATCAGCCAATGGCGGAGCCGTAGTCTTGAAGCGATCCAGAAGAGCCTTATTTTCCCGATAATCGAGCGTAATAGTTGCCATGTCGGCCGGTGCCTGGGTAAAGGTCACTGTGCGACCACTCACTGCATAAGAACCGGCAGCGGCCATGGCACCATTGATCTTAGCGACCACAGTCCCTGCTGCAGGATCCTGAGTCAAAGAGAAGCTTGTGAGGATAGGTTTCGCACCCACCTTATACTCGGCGATGACTTTGGAACCAGCAGGCGGCTCCTTGCCTGCCAGGAAGGTGATGACCTTGCCAGACTGCGTATAGGAACTGGAATCCAGCGCCTGAATTGTACCATTCAAAAGCTGAAGCGAAAGCTTCAGGCTGTTGGCATCGGGGGACGACTTCAGTTCGAACTGATTGTTAAGAAGGAGCGCGATGCTATCGGAGATACGATTCAGCGTAGTCTTATAGCTGGCATCACAGATGTTACCGTAGTTCACCGCACCGTTGGCTTTATAATCGAAAAGACGCAAATACTGGGGAGCGGGATTGCCGGCGGTCGAACACAAAGCTTTCGATGGCGCGACGATACCAAAGAAACCTGCGTTCTTGCCAATGGTACGGCCCAAAGTATTTTCCACGTAGTTGATCAAATAAGTTTCCTTGGCCCAGGGAAGAGTTCCACAATCACCGCCGTCGAGGCTGCAGTTGTCTTCATCGCTGACGATCAGAACGGCCAGAGTCGAGCTGGGCCGCACCCAGGGTTTTTCGGTGCAGCGCAGGCCAACAACAGACTGACGAATGCCCTGTTCGTTACCGCTGCCCGAAATACCTGCGTTCACAGCCGCAGCAAATTTAGTAGCCGCATCGACTTCACCGGTCTTGATAAGAGTGGTCTTGCAAAGTTCCTTGCCTTCAGCAGCCAGAGTATTAACGGAAACACCCGAAGGCACAGCCGTGGCTGTTGTAATCACGCTGATCTGCCAGTTGGCGTCTTTGATTGAGACGAGGAGTTCGTTCAGCTTGGTCGCAAGGTTCGTCTGCTCCTCTTTCATGGATCCTGAGTTGTCGATGACAACCAGAATATCGGTCAGACCCTTGCGGGCCGCCTGGTCGAATTCCTCTTTCACGGGTGTTCCCGCGTTGCCCTGCGTAAAGGTATCTGTCAGGGGACTCCGGTTGATTTGTGAGAAGGTATCCTTCACAGGAGCGAGATTATCTTCCAGAGTGAAGTCCATTTTCACGGACTTTGGTTCCAGGACAAAGCGGAAGCTGGCATCTTTGGTAGTCGATGCTTGAAAGCTGCTGATGATGGAATCCGGCTTCTTGCTGGCTTCCATGGTCGTGGTTTCCACTTTGGCTGGAATCTGATCGGATGATTCCTGGGTGGCATCTCCCGAACGAGCTTCTGCATCTCCGCTGGCGGCGCCTTCGGCGGATGTCGTGGTCTTGTCGTCCGCCGTCAATGTCCGACCGGATTGGAATCCAGCATCGTTACACGCTGTCTGCAGGCCAAGGGCCAGGGCTAGAATCAGCCCAAGCGTATAATTTACTCGTCCCCTACTAAGAGTCATGCAGGCTCCCCTCTCGTGATCACACTATGAAGCGAACAAAAACCTTATCGGACCCCTATTTCATGAGGTTTGAGGAATCGGGATTTTTTCGGAATGTTTGAGACTTGGACTCGCGATTCAAGTTTGGCGCGAAAAAGACGAGTGAAGTGGGCTCAATGCTTACAAGAGGAAAGAATGGGGAGCCGGGCTCCCCGAGGACTTATTTCTTCACCTTTTCAACGTATTCGCTGGTCCGGGTGTCGATCTTCAAAACATCGCCTTCCGAAATATGGAAAGGCACGGTCACCACAAGGCCGGTTTCCATGGTTGCCGGCTTGCCGCCGCCGCCCGAAGTATCGCCTTTGATGTTGGGCTGAGTTTCTTTCACGCGCAGTTCGACGAAGTTATCCACTTCAACGGTCACAGGGCGGTTTTGAAAGAAAGTCACGCGCACCATGCTGTTCTCGATGATGAAATATTTTGCATCATCCAGATCGTCAGCTTTCAATACGACCTGATCATAGGTGGCCATGTCCATGAACGTATAGTTCTGGCCGTCGTTGTACATGTATTGCATTTCTTTGAAATCAAGGTCAGGGACGTTGACTTTTTCGCCCGCTTTGAAGGTCACTTCAAGCACCTGGGCTGTTTCCAGATTCTTGATGCGCGTACGAACGAAGGCCGAGCCTTTGCCTGGGTTTACGTGTTGAAATTCCACGATGACAAATGGTTTACCATTATATTCAATCTTAAGGCCCTTCTTAAAGTCAGTCGTCGCGTACATGGAAATTCCTTCTTATCATTCGTGGAGCTGCCTAAGTCATACTGAACCTTAAACAGCGTTATGCAAATTCGAAACGCTCTAACCTATCTCAAAAAATGAGAATCGCCTAGTCTCTGATGCCCTGGATTCGCAGGAACTATTCCGTTTTGGCGTCAGTTAGCCGACTGCGGCTGAGGGTAAAATCGCGGAGTTCGCGCACCAGATCCACATGCCGGAGCACACGCTGCAGCGGACCACGATAGTGATCGATGGCAACATGTCGTTCCCGCTGGATGCCCAGGCCAGGACCGCGTAGATCGCGCCCTGACGTCACATGAATGATGTCACCAAGTCCACTCGCGTGTTTTTTTTCCAGCATCACGACATGGCCGTCATAGACCAGAAGATCCCCGGGCAAGGCCCGCTGGCTGCGGCTGCCGACGTCCACGAGCGAATAATTTTTCATGAGCGCATCCGCTCCGAGCGTGTTCATCAAGGACGTGGTCAGATAAGTCGCCGGGAGACCTGCCAGCTTAAAGACCTCATAGGTAAAGTGGCTGCAGTCCAGACTGCAACTGGCACACGTAGGACAGGCCCGCAGTCGGGAATCCTTGTCCGGCTTTTTTGCGCCTAAGCACTGGTTACAGGCTTCACATTCCCGCACATCGCCCAGTTTGTTGCCGCCCATAACATAGGATATCGACCAGTTGTCCAGTAAATAGCGAGCCTTGCCCAAGACGTCCTGCCGCTTAGGCAAGGGGGCGCCTTCAGCCCGGGAAAAACCAGCTGCCAGCATTATAAGCAGGTAGAATATGCCTCGTGTCATAGCTATCCCCGTCAACTCACCTTATTTTATCATATGTGTAGGGCCCCCGCGCGACCTCCGTCGCTCCATGGGGAACTCCAATCGAACGGCAGAGTAGGCTCTCAACGCAGCTTTTGTCAAGTTGGCAGAGATTCCTGCAAAAGGATCTGAATTTGTCGCGCCAGTTCAAAATCGCACTGACCATCGAAGTGGCCATTATGCTTTGCCTCTGGAGCATAGGCTATCTCTTCTGGACCACTATTTGCGACAATTCCCTCGATCAATGTTTTACCGAAGACACGTTCTGGACCCGATCGGGTTTTCTGATCCTATCCATCGTGCGGCCTTTCTTTTTTTCACCCCTGATGCAGGCAGCCTATATCGGAGGCGCGAGTTTTGGTCCCTTCTGGGGATCGCTGCTGACTGTGGTCGGCGCTGCGCTATCCGCGATGGCGGTCTACTATCCCGGGCACATCATCGGTAAGAAATTCGTAAGGCCCTGGCTGAGTGCAAACCTGCCTTCCACCTGGCAGTTGCTTCGTACCCAGGATTACAAGGTGATATTCGTCACCCGTTTTATCCCGCTCTTTCCTTTCGACTTGATGTCCTTGCTCTATGGCATGGCCGACTTTCACGCCAAGCGCGTCTTCATTTTCACTCTGATCGGTGCGATTCCCGAAGTCTTTTTCTTTGCCAGTTTCGGTGAACCCGCGAGCGATGAAGTGATGATGCGCGGGCTGCGTAATATCGCGGTTTTTGGTTTCATGACCCTGATTCCCCTCTTAATCTATGAATTTATTTCTCGCAACAAAGGCAGCAGTCTTTGGACTCGCCTGAAGCGGGTTTATTATGAGCTGCTTTATGAAGCCCGCGTGAATAATGAAATCGTGAAAAGACATCAGTATTCATCGGATAAGATTCCGATCATTTTGCTTTATGGCTTTGGTTCTTCGCGCAAGACATTGAACGTTATGGAAAACCTTCTGACGAGGCGGGGTTTTGAAGTGATGAGCTTCAACCTCGGCGGATCGCTGGGCGTTTTCTTCACTCGTGGTATCAAGGAAACAGCGGACTTCATCGATCGGAAGATCCAACGTCAGATGAAGCGCTATGGCTTCAAAAAAGTTCATATCGTGGCCCATTCCAAGGGAGGATTGGTTGCGCTCTGGTGGCTCCTGCGCATGGGAGGTTCGGAATACTGCGATCGACTCATCACGCTCGGAACGCCCTTCAAAGGAACATGGCTCACCTATCTCGCCATGTTCACGCCGTTTGGTTGGTTCTTCAAGGACGTCTGGCAGATGGCGCCCGGTTCCAATTTTCTGGTCGAACTGCATAAGAGTCCGCCTGTGCCCGGCCTAAAGGTTTTTTGTTTCTATTCGAACAAAGACAGCGTTTCGCCCGGAACCAAGGCCGTCTTTGAACATTCCAGCGACGTGACCGGCATTCCCATGCATCATGTTGCGCACTTCCAATTCCTGGCCCGCCGTGATGTCACCCAAGCCATCGTTCGGATACTCCGTCAAGATACTGCCAATGGGCGGGGACGGCGTGGCCGCGACAATGGTCCCCGAAGCCAACCCGGGAGCGCAATTCAGGAACTTGACGAAGATCTAGAGACAGAAACGGGTGAGGAGGAATTCGATTCTCAGTCGGGCGCTGTCTGATCTATACTGGGCACTTTCGATCGAATTGGCAGACACTCTGGAGCGTCGATTTCGCATATGGACCCACAAGGCCCCAGCCTCGCAGCTAAAGAATCGTGGTGGCACTACGAAGGATCGGTGCATTTCATCGTGCGCGCGCAACCCTTCCGTCTGCTGATCCGCGCCCGTGGTCGCCGCATCTCCCATCGCGAGCTTATCGCCGAGCTGGATTATCTGGAGCATGATTTCATTTTTTCCCCGGCGGATTTGAGTGAACTCTTTCCCGTGGGCGCGCCTTTGAATATTCAGCTCAGCGCGGTCGGTCCCGAAGCCGGCTTCGTCGTCGCCACGGGAGAAGTCCTGCACCGCAATCTGCAGGGCCACAGCCTGCAGCTTCATGTTGGATTCAAACGAGTCGATGATGAACTCGAAGACCTTTTGGCTGAGCTAGGCGCCAACGGCAGCCGTTCTCCAGGTGCTTTGCACTGAGTATTCCGTCGAAAATCCTGGAGAGACGGAGAAGCGTGGAACTGGTGACCTCAAGAATCTGTAATAAAGTTCCAAGATCTTGAAGCCTCTGTCGCAAGCTGCTATGGATGTTACTCAGTTTTTCAGTCATTTTAACTGGGCGAGTGGGCTGTGAAGAAGAAAAATAAAGCCGTGCATCCTGAAGCGAACTACGAAAGTCTGCTCCGTATCTTCACGGTTCCCGAGAGCGAAAACAGTACGCTCGGCAGGATCGAAAAGCAGATTTCCGAAAACCTGATCGGCTTTTTGAAAGAGCATATCGTTTCACGCGTGATCGCTCCGAACGAACTCGAGCGGAACTTCCTCGATTCCCAGATTCCCGAAGAACCTACTTTTGTGTCGGAACAGGCTGATTTTCTCCTGAAGAACGTGGTTGCCGAATCCGTGCATGTGGCTTCGCCGCGATTCATCGGTCACATGACTTCGGCTCTGCCCTACTTCATGCTGCCACTTTCCAAAATGATGATCGCTTTGAATCAGAACCTTGTGAAGATCGAGACGTCCAAAGCGTTCACACCTTTGGAACGCCAGGTGCTCGGCATGCTGCACAGGCTGATTTATAATCGCCATCAATCCTTCTACGAAGAGCATATTCAATACTCCGGAAGCGCCCTGGGTGCCTTCTGTTCCGACGGTACGATCGCCAACCTCACCGCACTCTGGGTGGCCATCAACCGTTTGTTCCGTCCTCAGCAGGACTTTGCTGGTATTGGTGAAGAGGGGCTCTTCGCTGCCATGCAACATTACGACTATCAGGGCGTGGCGATCCTGGTGTCCCGTCGTGGGCATTATTCCTTGAAAAAAGCCGCCAACCTTTTAGGGATTGGTCGCCGGAATCTGATTTCGATTCCGACGGATACGAATAACAAGATCATCGTCCCCGAACTCCTGGAGACGATTCAGCGCTGTAAAAAGCAGCGAATCGCTATTGTTGCTGTAGTCGGTATCGCTGGCACGACTGAAACCGGGAGCGTCGATCCTTTGGATGAGCTGGCGGATATCTGCGAAGCCCATGACATTCATTTTCACGTCGATGCCGCCTGGGGTGGACCCACTCTCTTTTCCAGAAAGTACAAGCATCTCTTGAAAGGGATTGAGCGAGCCGATTCGGTGACCTTTGATGCCCACAAGCAGCTTTATGTCCCCATGGGAGCCGGCATGGCCCTCTTCAAGGATCACAAATCGCTGACCCTGGTGGCCCACTATGCGGAATACATTATACGGAAAGGTTCGCGCGACCTCGGCCGTATGACAATCGAAGGATCGCGCCCCGGCATGGCCATGCTTGTGCATTCGGGACTGCGTATTATGGGTCGCAAGGGCTATGAACTTCTGATCGATGGCGGTATCGAAAAGGCTCGCAGCTTTGCCGAGATGATCAAGGCGACCGATGATTTTGAGTTGATTTCGGAGCCGGAACTCAATCTCCTGACCTATCGCTTTGTGCCAGCTGATGTACGGCGCTTTATGACGACCTGCTCCAAGGAAGAACTGTTCAACATCAACGCCCATTTGAATCGCCTGACTATTACAATACAGAAAGAACAGCGGGATCGCGGTGCGTCCTTTGTTTCGCGGACCGCTCTCGAACCGGCTCGTTATCATGGTCAACTCATTAACGTGTTCCGGGTAGTTCTGGCCAACCCCTTGACACAGGTACAGCATTTGGAGGAAATTCTCGTCGAGCAACGCGAGATTGCCCGGCGGCTGTTATCGGGTGAATTGGCTCTGGATTATTCCGAGCAGGATGAAGGCGAGCCTCGTAAAGTCGTGACCCAGGGTACGT
>JACCDW011180248.1_pt1 | contig 10614 bp, 8 predicted proteins | sample 7449781 | NCBI WGS metagenome assembly JACCDW01 (sample SAMN15323449, study PRJNA562643) | freshwater metagenome | isolation source: river surface water | place: USA:Blue River Watershed | collected 2017-08-18
CAGCACTAGCACCAGTATTATCGCAAGACCGGAACCCAATAGAAGGCCGGATAAGTCCGCTGCCAATCACCGAACAAGATAATTGGAATTACGTTTCACAACACGTCATAACTTGGCCGCCTGGTTCCGACGACGACCTAAAAATCGACATCCCCATACAAGTGATAAAAGTCTTGTGTGAAATACTTACAGTGGAAATAATGAACATATGTAAATCCCAATTCAAAAACATATATAACAAAGTTTCCGCATACGCCCTGCGTGAGTTATTTTTCATTTACACAAGAGGCGATAAAAAAGATACAGATTTCACAAGAGTAATACGCAATAATTTTGCCGATGGTACGGCTGAGTCAAATTTCTTCAACGAGTTTGAACACTATACGTTTAATGGGCTTAAACACGGTATCGTGCAACATTTTACATCAGGCGACGGACAGTTTGTTAGAGATTTCTTTAATTTATGCAGAATACACAATTATTTAGCATGTTTTTACACATCACACACCGACATCGACGCGAAACATTTATTGGATCAAATATCATCACAACATCATAATTTTGAAATCGTATCAACAAAATCATTTGCCGTATTCGTCGCGAAATATCAAGATTATACGAAATTGACGGAAGTGTTGGCCAAGCATTATATCGATGCTATGGTTTCTGCAGAAATAGATTTTAGGGTTGGAGTACGAGCCGAATTGTATCGATACGCGTCGGAAAAAATAAAAGGAAAACCTGTAAAATATTATGATTTTTGGCGTATTGTCAGAGAAGACGAACGGATGAAAAAATCAATAGCAATATCAGGCGGTCAGGGAGACTGGTGCAACGTGTACATATTGCTCATCATCATTGCGGTGATAATCATTTTATTACTTATCATCTTCCTTCATTATAGGACGCGGGTATTTCAGCTCGTCTGCCAATTCCCACCAGATGGATAAATCAGGCCATCTGTCTGGTCGTTCTTCCCACGGTTTAACGTTGTAATAGTGATAACATTTCACTTGCTTGCCGTCAGGAAATTGTGGTGTTTTTAAGTACTCTGGTTTACCCGTAAACCAGCCGTAGTCGGCGGTCAAGTGTCGCCAAACCACATCGTCATACGTGTCGGCCAGCAGTTGTTCGTCGAACATGCTAATACAGCCTGGATGACCGTACACTTTATTTTTTTGCAAGATTTTTAACATTTTGTTATATCTATGTGTTGAGGGTTTCAACACCAGTGGTGCGCCGTTAGCAACGAACGATTTCCGTAGTGCTACGGCTATTTCTTCTGGATACACTGGGTCTCCCAATTCACGGGCTTTGTATGGATTAAATATTCCATTTGGAACATATGGACGAGCCCATCCAGTTGCGAATATGCCACACGGAGGTCGCATGTCAAAAACTTCGTCAATGTTCGTTACGAATGCCATATCAGCATCTACGAAGAATATCTTGTCATACACTTTGCCAGCACTATTCTTCATCCATTCTGGATTGAGTGATTGCCATTTGGTCATAGCAACAGATTTCCATGCCTTGTATATCTGTTCTTGTTTCTGGCCTGGTAGTTGGCGAACTTCATGTTCCAAGTAAGGAACTTCAACAACATGATCGTAAAGCTTCACCCATCTTGGGGTGTCATTTACATTCGTTTTCAACACTTTCTGCAATTCGTCTCTTCCAGCCTGAGTAACATCGTTAGTCACAATACAAACCAAGTCTGCCTTCGTATTTACCTTGCGCAACGACAAAGCGACAACTTGTGCTCCGATAATGTATCGGTCACCTTTCATGACCAAACACACAATAGCGTTATCTTTCGGCGTAACGTCTATTATCGGAACGTCCTTTTCGTCGTCTCCACCGCGCTTTTGTCGGAAGCGATTTTGCCTTACTTCCGCATCCTGTTTACGTTCAAGTTGATGCAAAGCATCTGCCATATCAATACGCGATTCATCGTTGATGCGCATAACTTTATACAACGTCGTCCAATCATCTAGTCGACTTATAGACTCAGTTGCTATGTTATGTGTGTTGGTGAAACGTATCGCCTCGTCAACGGTCATTTCTTTGGATTCAATGCGTGGAAACGTGTATGCGAATATTTTAATTTTGTGGATGATATCGACAATAAATCTGTTGTAAATTCTGTAAGCACATGCTAACATGGTTCTCACGAATAGGTTATCCACCCGATGCTTTAGCAACGAAGATATATCTTTCTTTTTTACGACGTCATACAACTGTTCAATCACGTCTTCCAAATATGGACTAGACCTGTCCAATGAACGGCATACGATGTAGACTTCTGTGTTACGTGGCGTTGACGTTAATGGCTTCGTTATCCAAAATTCCCTGAATACTTTACGCAAAAGATAGAAGAACGCAATGGTTTCATGCTCGAAGAATGTAAAGTGTTTAAAATACATTGTTCCACCATCTTTCAGTAGCAAGATACCTATCAGTGCTTGTCCAATGTTTACGATAATACTGTCCCTTTCGCGCTCATTATATCTTTCCCCTGGATCGAAACCCAAGTCACTAGAATATAGGTCAATCTTATTTCCGAGTCTTGCCCGCAAATCCTCGATGACTGCTGGACTGGTTACATCGCCATTATTATCTTTAGTCATAGTCCAATTCATTGGGTGCCGTTTATACAATTCGTACTTATCGGCAAGGAAAACAGTATCCTCTTTACTTTCATCTTCCAATATCAGTGACGATGCGAACCATACGAATTGATTATCTTCGAGCTGTGACATGGTCTTCACCCAATGATGAGTACTTAGTATGAAACTACCAGGAAATGACGCATTGTCGAAATACATGAATTTTTCATCGGGTGGCAGGCTTTTCGGTATCATACGAAAGTCAGAGATGAGTTCATAACTTTTAAGCCATGCGTTGGACACATTGTATGTGTTAGCAAGAACACTTATGTTCCTATTCATGGTATTTCTATGGAGCGGAACTGTTGCATCGGTAATTTCTTTATAATATGGCTTCTTGGATGGCTCATTAAGCAAATCCATCGTTTCGAACGTGGATTTCTTCATGTTGTCGAGTTCGTGTATAGCATCCGCCTTACCGAGAGGAACAGTTTCGTCACTCACACGTGGGAAAGACAGTTTGATCATACTGCAATCTATATTAGTGCGTTCTTTATTTCACTTTTGCGTTTCAAAAAAAAGCTAACTTACATTGACTTTGTGTGGTGCGAATTTCGATATCTCCTTTCCATCCAACGACCCTAGCAAACTGCCATCAACAGAATAAGGATGTTGGTCTGGCATTGTCACTTCCGCGTGTATAATCGGTGGCCGTCTGACTTTCGCTTTCTGTTCTGGTGTGCCAAAAGTGTTAAGTACGCATATCTGTTGCGCGCCAGACCACGTGACTGTTCCATACGTTTCAGCACCTGGTAGGAACATCGCTCTCTTTTTTGAATCTTCGGTTGCCCATTTCACAATCTCTAACATTACAAGATACCAATGCGTTGCTATGTGGTCATGATGATATAGATACTTCTGCATTAGCAACATCATTATTAGTTGTATCGAGACCAACCATTGGATTGACTGGTCTATCATAAAAGCATGCGCACTAATACGAGCGCCGTAATTATCATATATAACGAGTTTGTATCCCTTGTTCTGAGTTTCTATGTGTCGCGGAAGTCTGTCGAGAAACGGCGCAAAATAGTGTGTGCTGTCATTGGCATATTGTTCGAAATAGTCGGAGTAAGCATGAACGCCGTCAAACGGCATGGGAGAATCACAACTGCATTTTATCTTATTCTTTGTTATGTCCCAAGATGTTCCTATTTTAGTTTGAAATCCCATCTTCTTTGCTTGATATAGCCAAAACACCAACGCTTCGTTTCCGCATAGGCACTCGTCTAACAACGAGTCAGCTTCCCAATCGAGGGGAGTCTTCGCGTCGAGTTTCTCATCAGTGATAGGATAATATTTCCATATGATATCGAATCGCTTCATGTCTTTCGTCCACCGATGGAATATCGTTTCGATAGGTGGATTTTCGTATGGATGTGAAAGTGAGTAATGCTGGTCAAATATTTGGTAATGCGGATGTATAATTTTCATGCCCGACCAATTTAAGGTTTTCAAGGAATCAAATTGCGCTGGTGGCATGTATGATATGTCGGCAATAGCCATGAAATCGGTTCTGATGGCGACCGTGCCATAATGGAATGTTGGTATAACTGATACGAGCGGAAATCCTTTATCAGATAATATCTTTGCAATTTCGTAAGCGTTGGCATAATAATTTGGCGACACAAAGTCGTAATCTGGCATTTGTTTGTCATCATAAATGGATCCTCCTTTCAACCGTAGAGCCATGTCAATTGCGGTACCTCCAGTGATGATGAGGTTCTTTGTTGGGACATAGTTTTTTATTTCGTCCAAGGCTTTAAGGATAATATCACGCCGAGGGTTATGTTCGAATAAAACACTTTTCAACACCGATGCGTCCATAAACTTCGTACTATATTAAAAAATAAATGTTTACTGCCGTTTTAGTTTCTCTAGACGTTTTTCTTCGTCAACAGCATCATCCGCATGTACTATTGATCGGCAAAACCTTCTGATAATCCAAGTAATAATTCCGATTGTCGTCAGAAATCCGCCAACGCCTATCCCAGCTCCAACAAATGGTATGAACATGAAACCGACAATAGTTAGTAACAATATTCCTATAATTATTAAACCAATTAAAGATATGATGAGTCCGTACCATAAACTGTAATATTGTAATTTGTATGACCAATGATAATCTCTCCCATGCCGAAATTTGAATTAGTGAATATGTATATTATTACTTATAAAAAAATAATCATATATATTCCTCAACAATGTCTGAATGGAAGGATCTACTCAATCAGATTAACTCTGCTGTGATAAACTTACGTCCACCACCTACTGCTCAGAAAATTGCCGACAAGCAAGAAATCAAACACGAAGCTACTGGGCACCGTGTTCTCGACAAACATATATGTCCGAGATGTGGTACAGATATGTACGTAGCCAACTGCGTAGCAACTTGCCACAAATGTGGTGTGGAAAGACGTTTGTACTCTGAGAATGGCATATTCAATACGAACATCCTGACTGAACATACAACAACGAAACGTTCTAAGATGCCATTCAGAATTGCTGGACAGGGAGCGCAGGATTACCAAAAAGTTATGACCAACATATGCACTGGTTCTGCTTCATCTATTGAGGAGGAGAAGCAGAGACTACTAGAATTAAATGAACAATTTGTCTGGGGACGTAAGATAGCTCCCGCTACAATCGCATCAGCAGTTGACATGTTTTATCGGATCAAGCAAAGCGGTTATTCATTTAGAGGTGAGAATAGTAAAATGGGAGTCATTGGTGCGTGTCTGTATTACGCATGCATCAGCCATAAAGATACACGGTCTCCGAAAGCAATATCCAACTTCCTACACATCGATGACAAAACATTATCGAAACGCCAGAAATTTTTGCGCGAATTGCATGCAAACAAAGTAATCAAGATTCAGATCGCATTTGACCCCGTCGATGACTACGTGTCGCAGTTCTTCGAAGCTCTCGATATACCAGGGAAATATAAACCGTTTGTCGTTGATCTCATACGCACCGCGGAACGCAAATACATTCACCTCCAATGCGACTGCAAGACCAGTACGAAATGCGTCGGCGCAATTTATCTGCTGACCACTCGTGTCCCCAGTTTGAGAGGAATTAAGAAAGAAAAAATTAGTAAGGAGTGCCATATCTCGAAGATGACGTTCCTGAAGTATTATGACCTCCTACAGGAACACTATAAACGCATCCGCAACGTTTTCAAGCGTCATCGTATTCCAATGGATCCAGCATGGCGTAAGGATTAATAAATTTATTTTTTTGGTATGAACGACGTATTAATTCCAAAAAATCCCGAATCAACGTGCCTCGGGTATCTCATAACACATAAATGCAGGTTTAGTCGGCAGTTTGTAAAGAGATGTTGTTCCAATGCAAAATAGTATGATGGTAGTCACGACCAATAATATACAGATTATGATGGCAAATATCACAATCAAATTGGTGCATGTTGTACCTTTCTCGTCTTCCTGAACTTGTCCGCCAGACTTGGTACCACTGCTTGAAGAGGACATGGTGGAGGTGGGAGGCGGTAAAGACGGAGGGGACGGAGGAAGCGGGAAGGATATGTGTATTTCACTCATCCCAGGGAACGTTGGTCGCATGATGATTTTTTTTGAAGCACGCGATGCCGAAGAGGACGAAGAAACAGATGACGAAGACGACGAAGAAACAGACGAAGAGGACGAAGACGAAGGCGATTGGGTTTCAATGGGTGTTTGTTTCTTCAGGTCAACCGCAGTTTGTTGCGTCTGAGCCACAAATTTATCTATTTTGCTTTTGTCGTCGTCTACGCTCTTACGAATTATTTCTATTGACCGTGTATTTTTGTATGTTTGTATCAGCCCATATAAGAAATATGCTGTGTATATGTAAAAGCATATATGCAGTATCCATCTTAGTAGTTTGTTTTGTGGAAGGTGATTCTTCAATTTCGCGTATAATGCTAACGCAAAAGTGGCAACGTATGCAATGTTGCCAATAGTAATATACCCTATGGAGCCACCTGATACGTCAGGGATATATTTTTTTATTACTTTTTTCACGCTATCTTCTGTTCCACTGGTCAGCATTTCCCTGACATGAATATCATTCCTGAGTTCTTTTGGGCATTGTCTCGCCAAGGTTTTTATTTTGGAGTTACAATATTTATGTATTTTAGCTATTTTTTCAGGTGAGCGCTCTTTCCCTTGTAGCGCTTTTAGTATCGAACTGGTTGTTTCCTTAACCATGAATTATATATTATGTCATATAATCCTAATGAAACAACAATCCCTGTTAGAAAGGCTTAATATTTTGCGAAAAAAATCAAAACTTGATAAACCCAAAGCATCACAATTTATTGACAGGGCTTACGACGGAGTTATATCAATAATAAAAGGAACATATAAACCCGACGAAACAATAACAAAAACTGATGTCGTTACGTTACCTCTTACGGAAAACATGAAAGCTAAACTTCTTTCTACGTTTGATCGGAACTTTGTTATAGATAACAACCTAGCGGAACGTATATCTAAATACCTGGGTATTGGACCAAAAAAAGCCGAAGAGCTAGTCAGAAAAGGTCTTACGAAACCTTCACAATTAAAACAAAAGAAATGGTTAGAACTGCTTCCCAGTTATGCTCGCGTTCTAATCACACACGCTCCGAGAACAAATTTTCCGCGAAGTATTATCGCCCACCTGGAGGCAAAGCTGGTTGGATACCCAGACGCAGAAATTATATTAGTAGGTAGCTATAGGAGGCAATTGCCTTACTGTAACGATATTGATATCATGTTGGTGTCCAATTCTGTAGAATTAGGAAATTATATTGAGTACTTAGGCTCCGTGATACCAATTCATGTGTACAACAATGGTAGAGACAGAGTTTCGTTTCTGATACGTATTGGGTCTAATTACTACAAAGCTGACGTATTCAGAACATCGATTCGAGAAAAATACGCATCGCTCCTATACGCTACCGGTTCTCGCGAGTTTAACATACGCATCAGAGCGTTGGCAAAAAAGAAAGGATATTTACTTAATCAACACGGTTTATTCAAAGGTTCAAGTTTGGTACCGCAAAGGATAACATCCGAGCGAGATATATTTGACAAACTAGGTGTGCAGTATCTGTCTCCCAAAGATAGATGAACCTTACACGTCCTGTAAGGTTACATATTATCTGGCACACCACCACCGCTACGTCCATGACCGCGACGATAGTTAGCCATTATTCGTTTATCCGTGATTTCTTCGGCTGTCAATCCACTATCATCTTCGTCGTCATCCATATCATCATCGGAAGATATGTTGTCTCTACGGGGCGTCGCCGATATAGGGGTTCGGCGGTTCGGAGGAGCCATTTCGATTCTTTCTGGAATTTCTGTCTGCGGTTGTCCTGGTTTCTTATTACGCCTTTGTAACATGCGTCGCATATCGTCCTTGATGCTATTACTCTCATCAAAATCTGTAGACTCCTCTTCGCCGTTATCTCTAAACTGTATGGCACGCCGAGACCTTCCAGAAACATTTTTAAGCAAGTTAAGTTGAAGATTAAGTAGATAAGCTTGTATAGCTCCGACACCATACTGTTCTGGTTCACCAACCACGGTCATAGCTGGGAATCGTTCTAGCGCGGGCATTCCTGGTACGTAGGCATATATCCTAAACAACATACCCGCCGTAACGAAACGAGCCATATTCTCTTTGAGAAACCCCAATATGGCATTGTTGTATTTATTGTCTCGTTTATTGTTGAGGTATATCGTCAACTTAACTGTTTGATTCATTGGTTTATATTTAAATTAACGTTTAAGTTGAAAAAATAAATTCGCTGTATTTAGATGAAAGTGACACAAGTCACATTTAAACGAATCGTAATCCACATCACGACCGTCTGGTTCGTCAACAGAATCAAGTATTGCTTTTTTTTGATAGAATGTGCCATTCTTTCCGTTATATGTAAGTCGCCGATGTGATAAATCTCCATGGATATGTCGCTATTCATTTTTAGTTGGTTTCAGCAGTTTTCGCGTGGTATAATATAGTAATGGAAGTGTTAGCTCCTGTTGAAAATCAGCTGGAAAAAACATATGGCATTTTATCATCAAGTGTGCCAAATGTAGCAACAAAAGCCAAACAACTAGGTACGGACATGATGCAAGAAATTCGCAAGGTGTTTGCGAACGGCAAAGATTCCGACCAAAAAATAAAAGATTTGTTTCGTGAATTGTCCAAAGTAAATCTTAATTCGATTAGGAAACCACTTAAGATGCTCAACAATATGTTTTCGCATGTACCTTCAATGGAAAGCCAATTCGTGACAGACACGCTCGGCAAGAAATTCCGCCAGTATCCGCACGTGCTGTCTTTGTTCAGTTTGGCCGTGCAACCAGACATCGGAGGTGGCGCAAAAGCATCAGACATTATTCGCAAAATATTTTGCTTTGGTGCGCCTTCCATTGGTGACCTGGAGGACTGGAAAGACGTGAAAAACTATGACGAATTTATTAAGACTAAAAAAACTATAGGAATGACAGGGATAGCCGCGGCTATATATACCAATGAAAATCCATGCAAAGCTGGTCGTTATTGGCAAACAAAAAATGACCCCAATTTGTGGGGCAAAACGTATCAATCGCGAATGCCCTGGAATGGTTGGGATTATATCAAAGATGGAATTTTTGTTTCGGTTATTGTGGCGATGATAGCCACATCACTCATTCACATATCAAAAATAAACACAGAAAAACATAGGAAACTTATGTGGTCTTTTATTTTCGGCTCCTCAATATTGTTTCTAGTTATAAGAATTTGGTGGTTTTTCTGTGGTATGACGGATGATCTTGTCGCACTTGCGTTTCTAAATTTTCAATGCTCGCGCGAGCATATTCCTCCACGTTACAAAAGTTTATGCGAATCGCGGATGCCAAATGCAAAAAAAATCATAACCGATGAAGCTATTCATAGATATGAAGCATGGGGAGCACAAGAACAAGCCCGAAAAAAGGAACAAATGAGAACATCTTCATCAGCCAAAGGTGGTGATATTGATGCATCAGAAATAAATCCACCAACATATACCAAAAAAATGACAATGTCAATTTCTGATGTGTTAATTGTGTTCTATGGAATTATTGTTGCGATTGCTGGAATTATTTTCCTGATAATATTGATCGCGGATAAAATAGCTGGTCCCCAAATTGCCACGCGGGACGGATTCTCGTCGGACGCACCACTTGGGTTTTCGTACGTACGTTCTGCTCCGAAATACTAACAAATTAAACTCACTTTGTTTTTTCCACAATTAATATAATCATGTCGGAAGCATTACCACAGTTAGCGGAATTGACGAATCTCGGTGGGGCGAGTGCAGTTACTGACACAAACGAAAACTTTATAGTAAATGGACCAGACCCAAGTGGCGTACCAGATGGCACCGGTAACACTATTTTGGGCAAAGGGAGTGGATATGATGTTACAACTGGGTTAGGAAATACATTTATTGGATACCAAACGGGTCAATCTATTTTAACAGGTTCGCATAACATACATTTGGGATACAAATTGTCAGGGTCAACATCAGAGAGTGACACTATCAAAATCGGTAGAGGAGACACATCTTCGATTCTGATATCTGGCAATATGGCCACCAACCATCTAACATTGGGACTTGGAACGACTACATTATCTGGCATTGTATATGTAACTGATATCACATGTCAGTATAAAGTATTTGACGGTAGTCTTGACTGTGCTCACCGTTCTCTGAATGTGTATATGTCTGGGGAGCATCATGCTTCGAGTGGTGAATTATTTATCGGAGATTATTGCAAAACAGATTCGACAGTCCCAGTAACGGCGCTTCATATTGGACACGGTATTGATGCTGTGCGTCAGGACAAATTTACATATGCTAGTTTCGAACAAGCGTGGAGAGTTAATGATGGAACGTGGGTTGATTTGACTTCTGGCC
>JACCDW011192956.1_pt1 | contig 10614 bp, 10 predicted proteins | sample 7449781 | NCBI WGS metagenome assembly JACCDW01 (sample SAMN15323449, study PRJNA562643) | freshwater metagenome | isolation source: river surface water | place: USA:Blue River Watershed | collected 2017-08-18
AGAAGCGGCCGAAGCGCCGGCTTCACTTGCCTTGCTAGCCCGGGCGCATCATGCTGCACAAAAGCTGGATTATTCCGGTATCTTTGTTTTTCAGCAGGGTACACAGGTACGCACATCACGCGTCACCCACAGGCAGCATGCCGGCCGTGTATTTGAAAAACTCGAAATTCTGGATGGCCAGCGCGTGGAATATATACGCAACGGCGATGAAATTCTTTGCTATCTGCCTGCTGAACATAGACTGATCCGCGAAACACGCGATACGCCTCGCGCCTTTCCGGCCTTGACAGATACTAATCCTGAAAAGCTCCGGTATTATTACCGTATCAGGCCGATTGGTTCTGCGCGTGTGGCAGGATTTGATACCAACGCGATCGCACTCGATCCGAAGGACGGTTTCCGTTATGGTTATCGGCTCTGGGCGGACAAGTCCTCCGGCCTGTTGTTACGCGTGCAGACGGTGAATGAAAAAAATGAAGTCGTTGAGCAAATCGCATTCAGCCATATCACGATCGGTAAGATCGGCGCGGCACAAGTAAGGGCCAGCTTTGAAGACACGCGGGGATGGCGAATTGATAATACTGTCATTGGTCCTCTTGATTTTTCGAAATGGAACATCAAATGGGTGCCGGAGGGGTTTCAGCGTATCCGCGCAGTGAACCGGCTGGTGGCAGATCAGGCGCATGCAGGCAATCAGCGCGAGATCGCACAGCTGGTGTATTCCGATGGTCTTGCCGGAATTTCAATTTTTATTGAGCCATGGAGCAGGGAGCGGACAGCCACTTTACTGCAGCAGGGTGCCCTAAATGTGGTCGGCAAGCGGCTTGGAGATTTTTGGCTTACCATTGTTGGCGAAATTCCATTACCAGCCATCCGTCAGATCGCTGATTCCATTGAATTGCATGCAACCCAATAAAAGCTCATGAAAATATTTAGTTACTTCACACAACCTGTTTCGGCTGCCGTATTTTCTGTAGCCATGGCCACCTTCTTTTTTGTGCCGCTGACTCTGTTACCGGCGGCACCGGTTGCTGCGGCTGCCTTGCCTGACTTTACCGATCTGGTTGATAAAGTCGGACCGGCCGTTGTCAATATTCGCACTACCAGCAAGCCCATGCAGCAGGGCGTACCTGGTATGCCGCCTGGCGCTGAAGATGAAGAAATGCAAGAGTTCTTCCGCCGCTTTTTCGGCCAGCCTGCACCGCGCCAGCAACAGCCTGGCCCCAGAGGTCGTAAGCCATCACCGCAACAGGAAGAGCAGGTACCACGTGGCGTAGGCTCAGGCTTCATTATTTCAGCAGATGGTTATGTGCTGACCAATGCGCATGTCGTAGAAGGAGCGGATGAGGTCTATGTCACGCTGACTGACAAGCGCGAATTCAAGGCAAAAATTATCGGCTCGGATCGTCGTACGGATGTTGCCGTAGTCAAGATCGATGGCAGCAATCTGCCGCGCCTGACCATGGGCGATTCCAGTAAGTTGCGCGTCGGTGAATGGGTCATCGCAATCGGCTCGCCGTTTGGCCTGGAGAATACTGTTACTGCCGGTATTGTCTCGGCAAACTCGCGCGATACCGGTGACTACCTGCCACTGATCCAGACCGACGTCGCAGTCAATCCGGGCAATTCCGGCGGACCGCTGATTAACATGCGCGGCGAAGTGGTCGGTATCAACTCACAGATTTACAGTCGTTCCGGTGGCTACATGGGTATTTCATTCGCAGTACCGATTGATGAGGCGATACGCGTCTCCGAGCAGTTGAAAACAATTGGTCGTGTCGTACGCGGACGCATAGGCGTACAGATCGGCGAAGTGACCAAAGATGTTGCCGAATCCTTGGGCATGCCGCGCGCACATGGCGCACTGGTTGCGCGTGTGGAGCCGGGCAGTCCTGCAGAAAAAGCTGGCGTAGAAGCGGGCGACATTATTACTCACTTCAACAATGCCACGATTGAAAAATCCGGCGACTTGCCGCGTCTGGTTGGTAATACCAAACCTGGTTCGCGTTCGACGCTTAGCGTCTGGCGCAAAGGTGCGAAGCGCGACCTGAACGTTACGGTGGCCGAGATGGAAAATGATGCCGTCGCCAAAAAAGAAGAGAAAAAGCCCAAGCAGGAGCAAACAGCCAACTCGCTCGGACTGGTTGTCTCCGATCTGACTGATGCTCAGAAACGCGATCTCAAGCTTGAAGGTGGTGTCGTGATTGAACTGGCCGAAGGCCCTGCTGCGCGTGCGGGACTGCAACAAGGCGATGTAATTGTCCGTCTCAATAACACAGACGTGCGCGATGCAAAACAATTCAATGCACTTGTTGGCAAGCTCGAACCTAAAAAGAATGCCTTGCTGCTTGTGCGGCGCGGGGAATCTTCGCAATTCATTCCATTGCGTCCTGTTCAATAGTAGCGTGAACAGATAACTGCGGTGTTGATTAAGGCTGCGCGTGCGCAGCCTTAATTTTATGTTAGCCCCCTTTATTTCATGCATCCAGAATGCACATGCACGGCAATCAGTTAAAGAAAGCAGCACATCATTGACTCGCTTCGTACTTTACTCACGCAGCTATTGTCATTTATGCGATGACTTGCTGCAGGCGCTTAACAAGCTGCGCGGCGAATTTGATTTCGTCGTGGATGTGCTCGATGTCGATGCCGATCCCAAGCTGCTGCAGTTATATGACGAGCTGGTGCCGGTTTTGGCGGGTATCCCGCAAGGGCAGGAACCGGTCGTGCTCTGTCATTATCATCTGGATGAAAATGCCGTCAGAAATTTTCTTAATGACAATAAAGTATAAAATTTTGTCAATTCGGCTTCCGGGATCGCTTTTTTAGCCTTTTGCCGGCCTGATTTTCTCCGCTTTATGCGCCCGGCAGACCTTAGAGGCCTGTCTCAGCGGGCTTTCGGCCTGCAAATCCGGTAAAATGCACGCTCATCCAGCTTCTGTCACAAGGCGCTCGCTTGGGGGTAGACCTCGCCCAGGGCGCCTTTTTTGTATCCGATTTATTAATGAACAAGATTCGTAATTTTTCGATCATCGCCCATATTGACCATGGCAAGTCGACGCTCGCCGATCGCATCATTCAGCTTTGCGGCGGCTTGTCCGATCGTGAAATGGAAGCGCAGGTTCTCGATTCCATGGATCTCGAGCGTGAGCGCGGCATCACCATCAAGGCTCAAACTGCGGCCCTGAATTACAAGGCGCGAGATGGCCAGATCTATAACCTCAACCTGATTGATACCCCCGGTCACGTCGACTTCAGCTATGAGGTCAGCCGTTCACTGTCTGCCTGCGAGGGGGCGCTATTGGTCGTTGATGCATCGCAGGGCGTCGAAGCGCAGACGGTCGCCAACTGCTATACCGCGCTTGATTTAGGTGTCGAAGTTGTGCCTGTGCTCAATAAGATCGATCTGCCATCAGCGGATCCTGATAATGCGATCGGCGAGATTGAAGAAGTCATTGGCATTGAAGCTACCGATGCGGTGCATTGCTCGGCCAAGACAGGTCTGGGCGTGCAAGACGTACTCGAAGCCTTGATCCTCAAAGTTCCGCCGCCAGTCGGCGATCCGGATGCACCACTGCAGGCGCTGATTGTCGATTCCTGGTTTGATAATTATGTCGGTGTCGTCATGCTGGTGCGCGTCAAGAACGGCACCTTAAAGCCCAAGGAAAAGATTTTGCTGATGGCGACCGGTTCGCAGCATCTGGTGGAAAGCGTTGGTGTATTCACACCGAAATCCATCACGCGTGATTCCATATCCGCAGGTCAGGTCGGTTTCATCATTGCCGGCATCAAAGAGCTCAAAGCAGCAAAAGTAGGCGATACCGTGACGCTTGCGGCAAAGCCTGCCGCTGCGCCGCTGCCCGGTTTCAAGGAAGTGCAGCCGCAGCTTTTCGCCCGCCTGTCTCCGGTCGAAGCGAATCAATATGATGCCCTCAGAGATTCGCTGGAAAAGCTCAAGTTAAATGATGCAGCGCTGATGTATGAGCCTGAGGTCTCGCAGGCACTGGGCTTCGGTTTCCGTTGCGGCTTCCTTGGCCTGTTGCATATGGAGATCGTGCAGGAGCGACTCGAGCGTGAATTCGGCATGGACCTGATCACCACTGCGCCGACCGTCATTTATGAAGTCGTCATGCGGGATGGCACCATGATCATGGTCGATAATCCTTCCAAGATGCCAGACCCTTCGCGCATTGAAGAAGTGCGCGAGCCTATCGTGACTGTCAATCTGTACATGCCGCAGGAATATGTCGGTGCAGTCATTACGCTGTGTACGCAAAAGCGCGGCATACAGATCAACATGAGCTATCACGGCAAGCAAGTGCAGCTCACCTATGAAATTCCGATGGCCGAAGTCGTACTGGATTTCTTCGATAAGCTCAAGTCACTCTCGCGTGGTTATGCGTCGATGGATTACGAGTTCAAGGAATATCGTGCTGCCGATGTCGTCAAGGTCGATATGCTGATCAACTCCGAAAAGGTTGATGCGCTTGCCATCATCGTACATCGCGCCAACAGCCAGTATCGGGGCAGGGCAGTCGCGGCAAAAATGCGCGAGCTGATTCCGCGCCAGATGTTTGATGTCGCCATTCAGGCCGCAATCGGCTCGAACATTATTTCGCGTGAAAACGTCAAGGCGCTGCGCAAAAACGTGCTTGCAAAATGCTATGGCGGCGACATTTCCCGTAAGCGCAAATTACTTGAGAAACAAAAGGCGGGCAAGAAACGCATGAAGCAGGTTGGTTCGGTTGAAATACCACAAGAAGCCTTCCTGGCAATCCTACAAGTCGAAGAGAAATAAATGAATCTGCAATCTATACTGGGCTATTTTTCGCTGATACTTTTTACACTGACCATCATCTCTGGTGTCATCTGGGTGATGGAGCAAATTTATTTTGCGCCCAAGCGCCGGAAAATTCTTCAGTCAGCGCTCGATGAATTTGATGCGCGCGAAGCACGTCTGGCTGCAAACGGCATCAAAGGGGATCCCGCCAGCCGCGTTGTATTAGCTGAAAAGCTCAGCAGGCAACCTGACTGGATTGCCTACAGCGGCAGTTTTTTCCCAGTGATAGCTGCAGTCTTTATCTTTCGCTCGTTTATTTTCGAACCATTCAAGATTCCATCGAGTTCCATGGTGCCGACTTTGCAGGTTGGTGATCTGATTTTGGTTAATAAGTTCACTTATGGAATTCGTCTGCCAATTGTTAGTAAAAAAATCATCGATATTAACAATCCTCAGCGCGGCGACGTGATGGTGTTTAAATTCCCGAAAGATACATCGCTGGACTACATTAAGCGTGTAGTTGGCGTACCGGGAGATAAAGTTGTATATAAAAACAAGCGATTAACCATTAACGGTGTCGAACTGAACTACGAAAAGATGCCTGACTATCTGGATGAAGAACGGCTGAGTTATTACACGCATTATCAGGAAACGATTGATCAGCGTAAGCATGGCATATTGAACGATGATAAGAGTCCGTCCTATGTGCCCAGCCCGGATGCGTTTCCCCAGCATGAACTGTGCTCTTACAACCTGGAGGGATTTGCCTGTACCGTGCCGGATGGACATTATTTTATGATGGGTGATAATCGTGACAACAGCTTAGATTCCCGTTATTGGGGTTTTGTGCCGGACCGAAATATTGTTGGAAAAGCATTTTTCGTCTGGATGAATTTTGGCAATGTGAAACGAATTGGCAGTTTCGATTAACGAACGGTTGGTTATGTCTGATCCAAGAGTTATCACGAGATTGCAAGCGCAGTCAGCACAGCGGGGTTTTTCCCTTTCTGGTTTTTTGAGCAGCGTGTTGATCATCGTGGTGGTGGGCTTTTTGCTGATCAAAATCATGCCGGGGCTGCTGGAATACTGGGCCATCGATAAAGCAGTATCAGCATCGAAAATCATGGCGAAAACGCCAGCTGATGTCAGAGCGCATTTCAATAAAATCGCAGCTGCAGGCAATATTGAAATTATTGAAGGAAAAGATCTGGACATTACTGGTAGCGGTGATGAAATGCAGATTGGCTTTGCGTACCAGAAAAAGATTCATTTAGTTGGCCCGGCGAGTCTGGTCATAGACTATAAGAGCCCGGCTTCATCCGTAACTTCAACCAAAAACTGATCAGTAATAAGATCGCCTCAAAAATGGAAACGAAGCCGTTAGAAAACCGGTTGGGCTACATTTTCAATGATCCTGACATATTGAAGCAGGCATTGACACATCGTAGCCATAGCAGCGTGCATAACGAGAGACTAGAGTTTCTCGGCGACTCCGTATTGAATTGCGTGATTGCGTATTTACTGTTCGAACGCTTTGGCAAAATTGATGAAGGTGATCTTTCCCGTTTGCGCGCCAATCTGGTCAAGCAACAATCACTGTACGATATTGCGCAACGTATAGATCTGTCACAGTTTCTCAGGCTAGGTGAAGGTGAACTGAAGTCGGGTGGTTTCCGCCGGCCTTCGATACTTGCTGATACGCTCGAAGCGATATTTGGTGCGATCTTTCTTGATTCCGGTTTTGATGCTGCAGAAAAAATCATACGCTCACTGTATGATTCCGTATTAGATCATGTCGATCCCAAAACTCTGGGTAAAGATGCAAAAACCCTGCTGCAGGAATATTTGCAGGGCAAAAAAATCGCACTGCCTCAATACAATGTGATTGCTACACATGGTGCAGCACACAGTCAGGAATTCGAAGTCGAATGTCTGGTGCCCAAGCTCGATATTCAAGTCTTTGGCGGCGGCGGCAGTCGGCGTGCTGCCGAGCAGGATGCAGCCAGGCATGCGCTTGATGCGGTAGAGCAGGCACTGGCAAAAATGCCAGCAGCTGTCAAAAAGAGCCGGCCTCGCACGACCCAGCTCAAGCTGGCGGGCATTGCCACTATTCAGCCTGATACACGATCAGAACAGACAAAGTCTGCAAAAGCCGCGACAAAACCTGAACAGGTCAAAGCGATGCACAAGGCCGAGCAGAAAAAAAATAATCCTGCCCTTTCCGAGGATTTTACAGATGCTGTTGGCTCACTGTCTAAACCCAAAGCTTCGGGCAAAAACACTGATCTGCTCTCAGAGCCGGATCAGAGTGGTAGTCCGTTGAAAGTCAATCAAAGCAAGTCGGCATGAATTCAGATTCAGGTGCAGAAGATTTCAAGTGTGGTTATATCGCCATTATTGGACGTCCCAATGTTGGCAAATCAACCCTGATGAATGCACTGATCGGTGCCAAGGTCAGTATCACCTCACGTAAAGCACAAACCACGCGCCACCGCATCATAGGCATACAGACTCGTTCAGATACGCAATTCATCTATACCGACACCCCCGGCTTCCAGACACGCCATAACAATGCATTGAACAAAACCCTCAATCGTACGGTCACCAACGCATTGCTTGCCTGCGATGCCGGACTCTATGTTGTGGAAGCCGGGCAGTTTGATCAGGCCGATCAGCAAGTGCTCGATATTGTCCCTGCTGATGTGCCGGCAATTTTAGTGATCAACAAAGCAGACAAAATCAAGGACAAGGCACAGCTGATGCCTTATGCGCAAAAAGTCGCTGCGCTGCATGCGTTTGCGTCCGTCATTCCCGTGTCTGCGCGCCAGCGTTTTCAGCTTGACAGGCTGGAGGGCGAAATTCGCAAGCTGCTACCGGTCAATCCGGCAATTTTTGACGAAGATGATATTACAGACCGCAGCGAGAAATTCCTCGCAACGGAAATCGTGCGCGAAAAGGTTTTTCGTTATGTTGGCGAGGAATTGCCTTATACCAGTACCGTGGTGATGGAAAAATTCGAGCAGGAAGGACAATTGCGGCGGATCTTTGTTGCGATACTGGTTGAACGTGATTCACATAAATCGATGGTGATCGGTCAAAAAGGCGCACGCTTAAAAGAGATCTCTACTGAATCACGACTGGACATGGAAAAATTGTTTGGCGGGCCGGTTTATCTGGAAATCTGGGTCAAGGTCAAGTCCGGCTGGGCGGATAATGAAGCCGGGCTGCGTGCCTACGGCTACGAATAAGCGAACTGTGATGAACGCGATTGCGCCTGAAGAAAAACCCATCGCGCCATCACGTGCTGGTCATGTTCAGGGCAGGGCCACCGAGCGCGAGCATCGTATTGCCAATCAGCCGGCCTTTGTTTTGCACAGTTATCCGTATAAGGAAACCAGTTTACTCATCCATGCATTCTCGCGTGATTATGGTTGCGTCGCACTGGTTGCCAAAGGCGCGAAACGTCCCCACTCGAAATTGCGCGCTGCGCTGCAAACTTTTCAGCCGCTTCATTTAAGCTGGAGCGGTAAGGCCGAAGTGCGCACCTTGACAGGTGCGGAGTGGATAGGCGGGCTATTGCCGCTGGAGCGCTCTGCGCTGCTCTGTGGTTTTTATCTCAATGAATTGCTGGTCAAACTGTTGGCGCGTGATGATCCGCATCCAGAATTATTCGATCACTATGTAGCCGCACTGAATCAGCTTGCGCATGAAGAGCCTGCTGCGATCGTGTTGCGTAAGTTTGAGCTTGCCCTGTTAAAGCAGACTGGCGTGATTGGTAGCCTCGTTACTTCCGCTGATTTGCGACAGAGCGTCAAGCCTGATCTGCAGTATGTGTTTGATCCTGAGCGCGGTCCGCGCCAGCCATATGCCAGCGATAACGCGCCAGTCATTTCCGGTAAAACTTTACTAGATATGGCAGCAGAAGATTATTCCGATACGACGACGCAGATGCAAAGCAAATTTCTGATGCGACATTTATTATCGCATCATCTTGGCGGCGTTCCATTAAATACCAGGCAGATACTGATCGATCTGTTGCAACTATAGTAGCCATAAAATCTATTACATTCACACACAACTATTCTTATTATGAGTTTTTTACAGCCTAACCATGCCAGTCTCGACCTGGGCGTTAACATCGATCATGTAGCCACCTTGCGTAATGCACGTGGTACGTCTTATCCTGATCCGATACAGGCTGCCCTGCAGGCAGAGCAAGCAGGCGCTGATGCAATTACCCTGCATTTACGTGAAGACCGTCGTCATATCAAGGATGCAGATGTCGAGGCGATTCGTCCGCAACTTACCACTCGTATGAATCTCGAATCGGCTGTTACTGCCGAGATGCTGGATTTTGCCTGTCGCATACGACCACAAGATGTTTGTCTGGTGCCTGAACGACGCGAAGAGATCACCACCGAAGGCGGACTGGATGTCGTAAGACATTTCGCGCAAGTGCGCGCCGCAGTCCTGCAACTGCAACAGCAGAATATTCGCGTTTCCCTCTTCATCGATGCTGACAGCGAGCAGATCACTGCTGCTGCTGAGGCCGGCGCTCCCGTGATTGAGCTGCATACCGGCCGTTATGCAGATGCGCATGATCAGGTCACACAGAAAAAAGAATACGACCGTATCGTCAATGGTGTTACTGCAGGTATCAGGGCAGGGCTGAAGGTCAATGCCGGTCATGGACTGCATTACACGAATGTGCAGGCGATTGCAGCGATACCTGACATAACCGAGCTTAACATCGGCCATGCAATCGTTGCGCATGCCGTATTCGTGGGCTGGCAAAATGCGGTACGTGAAATGAAGGCCATCATGGTCAAGTCACGCAGCGAGGTTCTCCGTACATGATTTTCGGTATAGGCACCGATATTTTGCGCATAGAGCGCGTAGAGCAAGCAATCGGCAGGCGAGGCGAGCGCTTTGCAGAAAAAATCCTGGGCCCGCAAGAACTGGAAAAATATCATCGTCGCAAGGCCAAGGTTGCCGCACGTGGATTACGTTTTCTGGCCACCCGCTTTGCTGCCAAAGAAGCATTTTCCAAGGCCATAGGCCTGGGCATGCGCATGCCCATGACCTGGCGTGCAATGCAAGTGTTGAATGCGCCCAGTGGCAAACCTGTCGTTGTTACCAGCGGCGCCTTATCGGATTTTATGCAAGAACAGGGTCTCAGTGCCCATGTCACAATCACTGATGAAATTGACTATGCAGTCGCTTTTGTCGTCGTGGAGAAAAAATGAGCTTACAAAAATCATCTGCTACACCTTTAGGCCCGGTCATGCTCGATGTTGTTGGTACAACGCTCGATGAACAGGATCTGCACAGGATCATGCATCCGCTGACAGGCGGCGTGATTTTATTTGCGCGCAATTACACCGATCGCAAACAGCTGGTCGCACTCTGTGATGCGATTCATGCTGCAAAGCCCGGCGTACTGATCGCTGTTGATCATGAAGGTGGACGCGTGCAGCGTTTTCGCAGCGATGGCTTCACAAAATTGCCCGCCATGCGTGCGCTGGGCGAATTATGGGACCGTGACGTATTGGCCGCATGTAAGGCAGCCACGGCACTGGGCTATGTGCTCGCCGCCGAATTGCGTGCCTGTGGCGTAGATTTATCATTTACACCTGTGCTGGATCTGGACTACGGTGAATCCGGCGTAATTGGTGACCGTGCTTTTCATCGTGATCCGCGTGTGGTGACCTTGCTCGCAAAAAGCCTGAATCAGGGGCTGGCGCTGGCAGGCATGGCAAATTGCGGCAAACATTTCCCCGGGCATGGCTTTGTCAAGGCAGACTCACATACGGAAATCCCGGTTGATGAACGCG
>JACCDW011743233.1_pt1 | contig 10612 bp, 20 predicted proteins | sample 7449781 | NCBI WGS metagenome assembly JACCDW01 (sample SAMN15323449, study PRJNA562643) | freshwater metagenome | isolation source: river surface water | place: USA:Blue River Watershed | collected 2017-08-18
GAAACGAATCATGCCTACATTCAATTGAATTTGCTTGTCTTTTTGTTAGGATCATTCTGCATCCTCCTCACATAAAATTTCATAATCAGTTATTCCAAGCGCTTTCAAAAAATGTTCGATAAAATCTTCACAATACACAAACCGATCGTCTATTTCTTGACCGTTCACCGTTAATGTTTGTCCATAGTCCGAACAGCAACCATCACCACATTCCGAACTCCAACTTCTTAATTCTATAGTGTGTTTCATTCCGCATCTTCCTCTGGTCGCCGCAAACTTTTCATCACTTGTTTATGCAGTTTTTGTTTTAACTTATCTTTTTCTCCGTCCGATAAAAAACCTCCCAAATACAAGACGTTAAGCGCTTCTCGTGCACGTTCCAATATGGCGGCTTTCTCCCCAAGCGTATAGCCTTGTGCGACGGCTTGTACTTCCAAGTGATCCGCTAAAGCACCATAATAAAAACCCAAGACGTTTGATTCGCTCATTCCGCATCCTCCTCTACCAGGAATGTTAGAAGTTTATTACACTTCTTACACGTTACCTTGTGAAATGGATTTGATGAATCATAATCCATTGGAATGCTGTAGGTTGATGAACGAACAAACGTTTTATGATGATGCGTTCTACCACATATGGTCTTTAATCCATCCTTATAAAGATGAACCATTTGCGTTTGCAAATTACGAACTACTTTCACTTTTTCGCTCATTCCGCATCACTCCTTATCCAAAAAAATAAAATCACATTCACGTTTCAAAATTTTGCGTTTATAAAACGTATTTTTCACATCTTCGAAAAGACATTCTTCGGAGCAATAAATCAATTCGTTGAATCGTATTGCATTGTATCCGACTAATAATGATTCGCTACAGCAGAAACATTTTGCGCAGTATTTCATATTGCCGCACCTACTTAATCAGCAACGTTTTTGAATAACTTAACGTTGCACCTGATACTTCCTTTTTGTCCTTCAGCATTTCTGCGATTGCTTTCTTATCAATCTTTATTTCGGTTACTTCGCGTTTGAAATCAGCCGGAATTAACGATTCATCAACGATCTGGACGGATGGTGCATTGTTTCGAACGGTGAAATTGAATAGTTGCGTCTTGAATTTCTCTTTTCCGGTTCGGATCATGTTGTCTAGAAGGTAGCGCTTCAAGTTCGCGTGATTCTTCATCAGTTTTTCGGATCGTTCAGTTAGTCGCTTGGATTCGGTCTGGATCGCATTTGCTTCTGCTTCCAATTCCGTCATGATCCGCGCGATTTGATCGGCTTTCACTTCAATTTCATCGTCAATGGCTTCCAATGTATCGAGTAGCATCTGGACTTGTTCAGCATCGTCACTGCTTTGGATGATATCCACAAGTGCGGAATAGTTTGTTGATAATTCATATAATTTCATTGTTTTATCCACCTTTATGTTATAATGATTCCGGTCATAGTTCCTTCTTGCTGAAGCCACCTGAAACGGTGGCTCTTTTTATTTACTGCTCTTCCTGAAATCGTAGAATTGACTGTAAAGCGCTGATATTCACTTTTATTGCTTCGATTGCTTCAATAGTCGCCTTGAATTGTGATTCAGCTAGATCACGCTCGAATTTCTCATTGGCAACCGATCCCCTAGCCATATCCCCAACGATATTCACCGGATAACCTTCTGCTCGAAGTCGAACAAGTTCTTGCGCCAATTCCATTCGATAGACTCTTTCCGTTTCTGCCTTCTTCGTTGCTTGCTTGTATAGAAATCGTTGCGCTTTGTTCAGTCGTTCCAATTGTTCGCGTATCTGTTCCGCGATGATTTGAATATCCATCACCAAGGCAGTTCATCATCTGCTAATGGAATCGGCTTAGCATCAGCAAATGGATTCTTCTGTGGCTGTTCTTCAGCTTTCGGTTTATGATCCATGTATTCAAAGTTGTTTACGTGCACTTCTGTTACATACACTTTTTTGCCCTCGCTGTTATCGTAGGAGCGTTTAACCATCTTGCCTTGTACTAACACCTTCTGACCTTTGAACGTGAATTGTGCGGCATTCTCAGCAGTTTTTTGAAACGTTACAAGGTCGATAAAATAAGTCTTTTTCTTTTCGCCATATCCATCATCAACTGCTATTGTTGTTGTAAATACTGCTGTGCCATCCTGCGTATAACGCAATTCGCCTTCCTTCGTCAGCCTTCCCGATCCAATCCAGTGATTCATCGTTCTTCCTCCTCGAAATGTACTTCTTCGAATTCTACTTCTACTTCGTCTGCAATATTTTTAGCTACAAAGTATCCAAGACATCTTTCGCGGCAGAAAAAAAATCTTGTATATGCAAACACCTTATCACCGTTTTGAAATTCGCTTCCGCATTCGAAACAGTTGGCTTCATCCTCCTGCATTTTCATTGAACATACCTCCACTTTGTTGGCTCGCTCGTTCCTTAATCTTGTCTGTCATGTACTCTTCTATCTGCGCCCACGTCCAGTTTTTCGATCTAGTCTTTTCGATAAAATCCTCCCAACCATCGAGTGAACCTGATAGCATAGTGAATTTCGCTTTTAGTGCCGGATCATTGGAACGATCAGGTTCGGATGGTTTCTTGGCTTGTTCTTGTTGGTGGATCGCGTTTGCTACTTCTTCTCTACTTGCAATAGACTTTGAAACCATCTCGCCAAGTATCGCCAAACATCTGCCTACTGCGCTTGTTTCCCCATTTTCGAGTATAGAGCTGGCATTGATTTGGGAGCTATTTTCCTTCTCGTAAGCGTGACCTACAGCTGATGGGAACGGATCGTTCATGTCTTTCCATACGCTTGCTTTCATAACAAGGATTCCGTTTTCCCAACTCAATATTTCGGTGTGAATGCGACCGTTCGGATACTTCTTCCAAAAAGATATGATCCGCTCATTTACCTGTACATAATCCTTCAACCGATCTTCCCACTTGTTGTTTTTGCCATTATTCTGCATCGACATATTGAATCACCTCGAATAAATTTTCTGTATCAAACGGAATATCAAATGACTTCGCCATTTGAATAACTTGCGTCACCGGAAGCGTTAGGACACCATCGAAGGCTGTCTGCAATTTGCCAGTTGGATCAATTTGATAATTGATTGCATTACATAAATCAATAGCCATTTTGAAGCTCGCGCCGCTCTTGCCATTCTCGATATTTGAAATGTGCATCTTCGCACATCCGACCTGATCGGCTAGCGCTTCTTGCGTGTACCCTTGTTGCTTGCGCCGATTAACCAGATTCTTTCGCATCGTATCACCTCCTATCCCATCAACCAATTTACGAACGGTTCAGACATTGTTGCAATGATGAATAGAAAAGCCAGTTTCAAAAAGTCCACGATATCACCACCTGCCATTAAATTATAACATTATACTTTCATTGCTGTAAAGCGTTTTACTTATACTTGAGATTATACAATTCTGCTAAACGTTTGAAATTCTCAAGTGCCAGTGCATAACCTGCGATAATCCCTTTCGAGTAATCGTCTTTTTCCATCCAGTCACGTTTGTGTTCCATGATCCGAGTCATTGTTACTTCGTAATCTTGAATGAATTGCTTCATGTCATCGTAACTCATGCGAATTTGCTCCTTTCGATTGTTGAAATCACATCGCGACAGTCCTGCACGTTCATATAAACGTCTTTCAATCTTCCGATGTCATTCACGTTTTCGCATTCAGCCTTGACCAATTTGCAGGAAGTGATGATTCCGTATTTGTTGAAGTTGCATTTCCATACGTTCAGTTTATTCGGATCACCATTTGTTATATGGTTCAGGTCAGGTGAAACATTTCCCCAGATCATGATATTGAATTTGTACATTTTAAGCATCCCCTTATTTTTTATTGTTTTTGCTGCCAAAATTTAAATTCGGCAGCATTTGAATTTACTGGAGTCCGATTACTCGGACTCCTTTATTTTTATTTCGATCATAATTTTTTCGCATTTTGTACAAACACCGTTTTCGCTATTATTTTCATCAAATGGATTCAATACAAGTTGATTTTCGCTTACCCATTTTTTACATCTTGCACATCTTTCCTTTGGCAGTTTATTCATTTTGAACATCCCCTTTGTTTGTTTTGTCGTTGTATTACCTTATATATCTATATTATCACCTATTCATCGAAAAGTAAACAGTTAAGTTATACTTTTAATAAAAAAAAACCGCCCAAATGGACGGTTCATTTCTGTAGTGTGTTTTTTATTCCGGAATGGACTCCGATTGCTGAAGCGCCTAGACCGCCGCCGATAATCAGCCATTCGATGATATCGCCTTTGGCAAGGAATCCACCGATGATTAAACCTGCTAGAAGCGCTAACAATGGCAGAAACCTGTTCGGAATGATGCCGGATGATTTAATGACACCGAGAAAAGCAACGATAACCGGAACGATTGCCGCATAACGCGGATCAAGGATAATATCCATCAGATCACCTTATTCCGGTGCAGAATCGTCAACAGCCGGAAGAAGTCAGCCGATCCTGTTTGATTCGTCACCAGTCCTTTTTTCGTTGCCGCTGACAGTGCTTCTTTCGCATACTCTGGACAATCCATATCGGATCGCGCCTGAAGCGTTTTAAGCTGTCGTTCAAGGTTATCCATCCGTTTCAAAATTTCCTCCATCGCCGGATCATCTCCCATCGTGCATATCTCATATTCAAACGCGACATCATCAATTAAGTCCGACATATCTTTTCCTATCGTCTTCATCGCATTTTCTGGATCGGTTTTACGCTTCGGATCGAGTTCCATATGTCCAACGATGTCCAACTTCGGATCAAGTTTGTACAGCCAGCAAAGATATGCAATCGTCCATACATAGCGCCGATAGGCTTCATGAGTATTAACCTGTCCACCATAGCATAATTCGACACCGATAGCCGCATTATTGGCATCATATCCCCATTTTACATTGTCCAGTTCAGTAGCATTACTTAAAACGTGCCATGCCTTTTCAGCTTTTTCGAATGCAGGGATGCACTCGATGATTTCTACTGAATCCACGAAAATGTGTGCAGATGCTGACTGCTCATCCTTCGACCGTTCATAATACATGACATTTGCTTTTGCTGTCGATCCTTCGTTTCCGGTGTCGTGTGCAACGATGAAGCGAACTTTCTGTATCGGCTGACCGGATCGTCTCTTGCTATGTGTTGAAAGATAAATACGCTTAATCGGATATCGCATCTTAAAGGTCAACCGGATCACCTCACATCATTCGGATTAAGTAGGTCACTGCACCAGTCAGAAACACTCCAAACACTGCACGCCATAACCATCGCTGATTATCTTCAAGGTCTGCTATTCGCTTCTCGCGTGCCGGATCGTGTAACATCAGATCAAGTTTCGTTTCAACTCGTACCAGTCGTTGCAAGATTTCGTTTGTTTCGTCAGCCATGACCGTCAACCTCCTGCAAGTTGTGCCTTCAGTTGTTTCACTTCCGCTGATAACTCTTGAATCGCTTTAATCATCGGCGCGATAAATTCAGTATAACCGATGGATAAAACGTCATCTCCACCTGCTATTGAGTGATCCTGAAATCCACCGAAATCAATGCCAGTTTCTTCGATGATTTTTTTTACATCCTGCGCAATTAATCCATGATGATATCGCGAACGCTTCAAACTTCCATCATTCTCAATCGGATTTCCTTCTTCGTCTTTGTAGAATTCGCGGTAATTCCATTTGTAATCAACCGGACGCAATTTTTCAATGAAAGCTAAACCATGAACCGTTTCGCGAATATCTGCTTTGTCTCGTTCATCGGATCGATTCTGTACCGCTCCATAAGCGTATGTTGTTGTTGCAGAATTTCCTAGTTGCACCTGATTGTTTCCGGTTACTGCTGTTTCTGCGCCTAATCCGGTGCAATTATAATAAGTTGTCAGAGCAGTCAAGGCATTTAATCCAATAGCTGTATTTTTATAACCACTAGACATATCAAACAATGCTTGATATCCAATCGCTGTCGATGAAGTCGAAGCAGTTGTACTATATAACGAATAAGCGCCTACACTTGTGTTATATAAGCCAGAAGTTAAGTTTAAGCATGATTGAATCCCTATTGCTGTCGTATCATTAGCTGTATTATTTTTGGCTGTTTGATAACCAATAATAGTCGTTCCAGTAATGATAGATGAAGCTGAACCTACAGCCGAATATCCAATAATTACATTATTCGCCGAATCCAAAGATATATCTTTTCCTGCATAAGAACCTAAAATAGCATTGTATGATCCGGCTTGAATACTATTACCAGAAAAGTATCCGATATATACATTATCAACTCCTCTAGAATTCAATGTTCCGGCACTATCACCAATTGCTACATTTCTCGAACCTGTTCCACTAGATTCTAGTGCTGAATATCCTATAGCAACGTTGTTTGTGCTAGAGGTTTTATTTTGAATTGCTTGGAATCCAACCGCTACATTTCTCGTGCCAATTGTGTTTGATTCTAATGTTTGATCACCAATAGCTGTATTATACGATCCGTAAGTTGTATCTACCATTGCTCTATATCCAATTGCTACATTGTTTGTGGCTGTTGTTTGCGACTGCAAAGCGCCTACACCCTGTACATTTTCAATTCCGCTTTCCAGATTATTTAAGTTTGCCGCTGAAACAGCAGGAGCAGAACCATTTACCCATGTTGTTTTAGTGTATTTCGTAGCCAATGTTATCCCCTCCCGATGGTGTCGGTGCGTTGTACCTGAAGTGATTCCAGATTCGATTTGTTGCGGCTGTATAATATCCGACTTATCATGATTCCACTATTTGCGGTAGTTGAAGCTGTCGATCCGGCGAATACTCCAATTTCTTCGATCTGCGCAACTGCTTCAGTATCGAAAAAAATTGCAACGTTCTGTACTGATCCGGTAGTGCCTTGCGTTCGCGAATAAATCGGTTTTCGGATCAACTCACTACCCAATTGAGTATCCGATGATGTAACGGAAGTTGAAGAAGTTCCAAGCGCTATATATCGTATCTGTGCATCATTAGTGGATGAATAAAGAGAATCGCGCAAAAGGTTTAAGCCGGAATCTGTAATCATGTTGTGAATGGTCTGTTCATGTTCCCAGTCGCCATCTTGCGATTTGATGAATATATCGAATGTGCCTTTCCAGTTTTCAGCTTCTTTCACAAAAAGACCTCCTTTGCAAAAATAGACCTTTGCAGGTCTATTTCTATTTTAACATGGATATAAAACTACCGAAGGGTAAAGAGTTGTGGACGGTACTGCACACGCAAAAATATTAACATTCTGCGATTCGTTCCATGCTTCTACTTCAATTGTCGATTTTAATACAAGGAGCGTTTCATTAGGATCAATTACCACTCCTGTTTCGCGATTAATTATGGATTTGAAAAATGAAGTCCAACCGCCGAAAGGTTCACCATCGACTGCATGAATGTCATACACGAATTTTCCGTTATCGTCTAAATCGCGCATCGTTACGCGATCAATCAAGAATTCACCGGATGAGATATCATAAACGCTTAAATTGACCGTCTGAAGTTGTCCGGCAGATAATCCGTTTGTGTAGGTCTGATAACTCAATTCTCTTTCAATCTTCGTGTATTTAGACAATCGACCATAAGCGATATCGAGCGCTTGCGATTTGTTATTTAAGTTTGGCAATGCTTCGATTTGCTCATAAATTCCCTCGTTGTTTTCTACACTTGCACGTTCTTCTATGGCAAGCGTATCTTCCACCACAACGAACAGTGGAATCAAGCCAATATAATCTATTTCAATCGTATCAGAAGTGCTTAAAACCGTTTCTGCTTCGTCCTGCGTAATCGTATTTGTTCCGCTAGACCAGTACCATTTCAATGGTGTAACGGTGCCATCCAGACCATTGACACCAATGTCATTTGGATCAACTGCAACGCTATTCACTCGGATAACTGGCTTCTCGCTAATCGGAAATCGTGTAACAAATGTCCTTGCGACTCCATCCGGTTTCGGTGATGGACTCTCGGCAACAATGGCACTATCTGTCGGAGTTGTACCGCCGCGAATGTACTGCCTATTTCGGTATCGGCTTCGATCCTGTCTAACGTCAATGTTCAAAATCGGACTTGTATCCGTTACATTGAACCCTGCCAATTCGCTCGTTCGCGCCTTAAAATGTAGCGTTTTATCAAAGTCGATATACCAGATAAATCCGCATAACTCTGCTAATTCATCATAAGTCTGTGCAACGTTTCCGCGCCTATTAAATTTCGCCACAGATAGCGTCACACCATCAGAAATTGTTCCGGCAGTTATTCCGTTAACCGCCAAATATTTTGTCATAATATCGTTGACGACATATCCGGCTGTTACGTTGGAATAGGCTTCAGCGACTAAATAGCGGTCAGCTAGCGAATGAATATCTACCGCTTGAATATCATAGAAAAGCGCTGTTGTTTGCATAGGATTAATCTTTTTAGGATATGTTGTATAACCTGCAAAAATGAGATTATCGTTATAATCATAGATTTCTACATACTGACCATCCGAAACCTCAAGCGCTCCAGTTTTATCGACTAGCTGAAATCGTGCCAATGATCTGGCGTTGATTTCGTCTTCGATTTCTAGCGACATCGGACGATAGTAAGCAGTTAGATCAATCGGAATATAGATAGCCAATCAGTTCACCTCCCTACGTTGCCAGTGTGATTCCCCATTTTACAGATAAATATTTGTGGATGTATTCAATTTCTGTATCGGTCAATTGTCTGTTAAAAACTAATGTTTCTGCTATCTGTCCTGCCATTTGATAACCTGCCGCAGAATACCTTCCCATATAGATCGTACTTGAATCTGTATCCGAGAATGTACTACCTGTACCGCCCATTGTTGAGTTTTGCACATCAATAGCTCCGTTTATATATAACCTTCTGTTTCTTGTTGTTAGGTTTGCTGTTCCGCATATAATTGTCCAATTGCTATCTTTTGCACCAGATGTCGTAATAGATTGTCCACTATCAGCATCTAAAATACGATTCGCGAATTGATACTTATTTGATATTGTCGTAAAAAATGCTGCTCTGTAGTTTGTTGATGCTTGAATAGATATGGTCAATGGTACTGTGTTTGTAGCTAACGTTGTATGTTTCAATACCATGAACATCGTAACGCCACCCGCATTACGTAATAAGTCCAACCTTCGAAGGCTTGTAAATGTATCGCCAGATACCTTGTATATCGTGTTGTTCGGTGCATTTTGATGTGCAATGCTTAAAAATTCGTCATTAAATCCCCATGAAACACCACGTCCAGATGCCGGAAGCGGCGATTTTAAGTTAGGCTGTAACGTGTAAGTATTTCCACTGATTTTATATACAGCCGCATAATTTATTGTTGAATTATTCGTAGCAACTGCCAAAAAGTTTTTGTTTCTGGAATATGATACCGCATATCCTATTCCGCTTGTGAACGATATAGATTGTTGTAATTCAAATTTCGTTCCATCAAATTCATAAATCAATATATTAGCAAATACTCCTACAACAGCGAAAACAGTTTCGCTCAACCAAGATATGTCATATACTTCTCCACTCGGTAGCGTTGCAGGTGCTGTTAGGATTGTAAATACATCGCCAGATCGTTGATATATCCTCAATTTAGTTGCATCTGCCGCGATAAACCCACAAGCTAAAAAGTTTGTATCAGGTGAAAACCTTGTAACATAGCATGAATATGTTGTTCCACTTGTAAATGATAGTGCTGTGAAAACGTCTCCTGATCGTTTATAAACAAAAACCGACTGATAAGGTGTAACAAACGCTCCACCTACTGCTAGATATGTGGAATCACTAGAAAAATCGCAACCATAAACCGTACTACTTGGAATAGAAGCAGGATTCGATAATTTTGTGAATGTATCTCCACTTCTTTTATAGATATATATTCGTGGTGAAGTTGACGTTCCGATAGCTAAATAAGAATCATCATGACTCCAACTCAATCCATAAGTCGTACCTATTGAAACTGTAAAATCTGCTATTTTATTAAATCGAACACCGTTACGTTTCCAAACTGTTATATTCGGTGCAGTCGATCCATTAAGATGTGCTAGATATTCGCCAGAATGACTAAATTCAGAATTGTGATATGAAGTGTTGGAAGTTGCTCGAATATCAAAAGGTGCTTGTATCTGCAAATAGTCGCTTACTCCATCTAATTCAATCACATTTCGATTATTCAAAGCATTCGTTCGTAGCGTAGGTTTGTTCGCCGCTGTTTCCATTGCCATGTCGCTATAGTTTCCGCTCTGATCTAACAACGTTGAAACCGGATCGCCATCTAATCCGGTCAACGTTGAAGCATCCCACCATGCTTGAAGTCCTGAAACTTCCGATGGTGAGAATGCTTTATAAGTCGTAATTCGAAAAGTCATCCAAAAACCTCCTAGCCAGAATAACCAACTTTTGTTCGTACATAATCAAACATTGTAGGTGCTACTCCTCGCGTAATTTCGCGACTGTCTAAAAATACTTGAACCGTTTTTTCACTGCTCATATCATTGGCTCGATAGTTGAAAAATGCTGAATCTGACAATCCAGTCGAAGCAAATGAAGGTAAAGCAGGTGTTGCAACCGTTCCA
>JACCDW011056086.1_pt1 | contig 10611 bp, 9 predicted proteins | sample 7449781 | NCBI WGS metagenome assembly JACCDW01 (sample SAMN15323449, study PRJNA562643) | freshwater metagenome | isolation source: river surface water | place: USA:Blue River Watershed | collected 2017-08-18
GCTGAACGCTGGTTACCACTTCCACCCGTGAAGGCGTTGCTGAAGACATAGTCATATCCATGGTCGTATTCCTGTTTCTTAGTTTAAGGAATACCGACGGGACTGTGATTCAGGGGGCTAACTCAGCAGCTCAGAAAGGGTGCAACAGAATTTCAATTGTTCGGATTTTGTTAACTGCCGCATAGGCAGCTCAGAAAGAGGGTTGCGCCCGTGGTGGCAACCGCAGTAGGTTAACTGCCGCATAGGCAGCTCAGAAAAGTCTTCGTAACGTCTCCGGCATGGCTAGAGTGTTAACTGCCGCATAGGCAGCTCAGAAAAATGCGGATGACGACACCCTCAGGGTCGTGCTGTTAACTGCCGCATAGGCAGCTCAGAAAAAGCAAACCATGCCACAATTATTCACGAACAAGTTCACTGCCGCATAGGCAGCTCAGAAACAAGCCGCAGCCGATGCTGCCGCACAAGCCGAGTTCACTGCCGCATAGGCAGCTCAGAAAAAGAAGCGCTAACCCATGGCCGTCGAGACGCCGTTCACTGCCGCATAGGCAGCTCAGAAACTGCTCTGATTTTGAGCTGAACCATGTCGAACAGTTCACTGCCGCATAGGCAGCTCAGAAAGTGTATGCGTCTGCACGGCAGCTGGCGTAGGCGTTCACTGCCGCATAGGCAGCTTCAACATTTTCGATTAGACATAGAGATGCTGACTAACTCATCTTAAGCAGACGAACATTAACAAGAAATTCGATCTTTTTCTCACATAGAGTGAGAATGAGATGAGGCCGAAAGAGTGAGATTTTCCCTTGTATTTGCGGCCATCTCAAACGTAAGCATCAGCCGTGGGGCGATGCCCTTACAAAGGCGCCACCTTGGTAAATTGCTGCCGGGTCACGCTTGTCAATGTTTTGCTGGCGCGCTTCGACTTTGGCGCGGAAAGGGTCCGAGCTGTCCAGTGGGCGATAGCCGATGTGCTGGGCGTGTGTGTTGTCCCACCAGGTGGTCTGGTTGTCAGACATGCCGTAGATGATGCTGTGGCCCACGATGGGGGCAGTCAGGGCGGCCACCACCAGGCGCTCCAGGTCGTCAAAGCTCAGCCAAGTGGCCAGCATGCGGCGGTCTTTGGGTTCTGCATACGAGGAGCCAATGCGCAGGCTCACCGTCTCGATGCCCCAACGGTCCCAATACAGTTGGGCCAAGTCTTCGCCAAAGGCTTTGGACAGCCCATAAAAACCATCGGGCTTGGGCGACATGCGGGTGTTGACCACCTCGTCTTGGCGGTAAAAGCCCGTGACATGGTTGGAGCTGGCAAACACGATGCGCTTGACCCCTTGCAAGCGGGCTGCCTCATACAGGTTGACCATGCCCACGATGTTGCCCGCCAAAATTGGCTCCCAAGGTTGTTCTGTTGAGACGCCGCCCATGTGCACCACGGCGTTCACGCCGTCGAGCAAGGCCAACATCTGGTCCTTGTCTTCCAAGGAGGCGAGTTGGACTTCTTCTCCGGCTTGTGTGGGCTCTAAGTCCCGGCGGTGGCTCACGCGCAGCACATCGCAATAGGACTTCAAGCGGGGACGGAGCTCTTTGCCCAGGTTGCCTCCTGCACCCGTCAAGAGCAGACGCGGAAATCGGATGGTTGATGCAGGGGTGTTCAGCATGTCGTGTCCGCTTTTTAGGGTTTGAATCGGCCAGCCAATGCGGTGGCGCTGTCGCGCAGCACGTTTTGGTCTGCACCCACGGCCACAAACAGGCAGCCTTGGTCCACATAGTGTTTGGCCAGGACTTCGTCGCCTGTCAAGATGCCAGCCGCTTTGCCGCAGGCGCGGATTCGGGCAATCGACTCGTCGATGACTTTGAGCACATCGGGGTGCTTGGGGTTGCCCAAATGGCCAAGAGCCGCCGATAAGTCACCGGGGCCGATGAACACGCCGTCAACGCCGTCGACGTTAGCAATGGCTTCGATGTTTTTGAGGCCCTCTACGGTTTCCACCTGCAGCAAGACGCAAATTTCTTCGCTGCTGTGCTGGGCGTAACCCTTGACGCGGCCATAGTGGCTGGCGCGTGGAGCACCCGCGTAACCGCGCACTCCGTGTGGTGGGTAGCGGGTGTAAGACACGGCTTGACGCGCTTCTTCTTCGGTCTGAATGTAGGGCACCAACAGGGTTTGCACACCCACATCGAGCAGGCGTTTGAAGGTCACCATGTCGTTCCAAGGTGGGCGCACGATGGGTGTGGTGGGGCTGCCCTTCATGGCTTGCAGTTGCGCCACGATTTCCGTCAGGTCGTTGGGCGAGTGCTCCATGTCCAGCAGCAGCCAGTCAAAGCCGCAGTGCGCCAGGATTTCGGTGCTGATGTTGCTGCACAGGTGCGACCACAGACCGATCTGCTTTTGGCCTGATTGGATGGCGTGTTTGAAATGGTTGATGGGCATGTCCATGGTGTTTTCCTTAAACGGTTGGCGTGGGGCTGATCTGGAAGTTGGCGGCGATCTCCAGCGCGCGCACGATGCCGGAGTGGTCCCAGCCTGCGCCGCCGTTGGCCACACAGCTGCTCATGAGCTGCTGGGTGCTGGCGGTGTTGGGCAGGCTCAGGCCCATGGCCTTGGCGCCTTCCAGGGCCAGGTTCAGGTCTTTTTGGTGCAGATCAATGCGGAAACCCGGGTTGAAGGTGCGCTTGATCATGCGCTCGCCATGCAGCTCCAAGATGCGGCTGGTGGCCAAGCCGCCCATCAGGGCCTGGCGCACTTTGGCGGGGTCTGCACCGGCTTTGGCGGCAAACAGCAGGGCTTCGCCCACGGCTTCGATGTTGAGCGCCACGATGATCTGGTTGGCCACTTTGCAGGTCTGGCCGCTGCCGTTGTCACCGATCAGGGTGATGTTCTTGCCCATGAGGGCAAACAGCGGCTGAACTTTGTTGAAGGTGGCTTCGCTGCCGCCCACCATGATGGTCAGGCTGGCGGCTTTGGCGCCCACCTCGCCGCCAGACACCGGCGCGTCCAGATACTCGCAACCCAGCGCGTTGATCTTGGCTGCGAACTCTTTGGTGGCGATGGGCGAGATGGAGCTCATGTCCACCACGGTTTTGCCTGCGCTCAAGCTTTGGGCGATGCCTTTGTCACCAAACAGCACATCGGCCACATGGGGCGTGTCGGGCACCATGGTGAAGATGATGTCGGCTTGCTGAGAGACCTCCGCCGGACTGGCACAGGCTTTCGCCCCCTGTTCGAGCACGGCAACAGGCACGCCGCTGCGCGAAAAAGCAAAGACCTCGTGGCCACCGGCCAGCAAATGTCCGGCCATGGGCGCGCCCATGATGCCCAAGCCAATGAATCCGAGTTTCATGATGTGTCCTTCTTTGGGGTGAATCGCCCGGGTGCTCAGCGCACCATGCAAGGCATCTTGTTGTTGAACTTCCAGCCGGGGATCAGGTATTGCATGGCGATGGCGTCATCGCGTGCGCCCAAGCCGTGCTGCTGGTACAGCTGGTTCGCTTTCATCACCGCGTCCATGTCCACCTCGATGCCCAGGCCGGGTTTTGCGGGTACATCGACATAGCCGTCTTTGATTTGTAGAGGGTCTTTGGTGAGGAATTGGCCGTCTTGCCAGATCCAGTGTGTGTCGATGGCCGTGACCTTGCCGGGTGCGGCAGCGGCGCACTGGGTGAACATGGCCAGCGAGATGTCGAAGTGGTTGTTGGAGTGCGAGCCCCAGGTCAGGTCGTACATCTGGCACAACTGCGCCACACGCACCGAGCCTTGCAGCGTCCAGAAATGCGGGTCGGCCAGCGGAATGTCCACCGATTGCAGCTGGATGCTGTGGGCCATCTCGCGCCAGTCGGTCGCCACCATGTTGGTGGCCGTCAGCAAGCCGGTGGCGCGGCGGAACTCGGCCATGACTTCGCGTCCCGAGAAAACGCCTTCTGCACCGCAGGGGTCTTCGGCATAGGCCATGGTGCTGCGGTGATCGCGCAGCAGGCGAATCGCGTCTTTGAGCAGCCAGCCGCCATTGGGGTCGAGCGTAATGCGCGCCTTGGGGAAGCGCTCATGCAGGGCGACCACAGCTTCGACTTCTTCTTCGCCGCGCAGCACGCCACCCTTGAGCTTGAAGTCCTGAAATCCATAACGGGCTTGTGCGGCTTCTGCCAGGCGCACCACGGCCTCGGCGGTCATGGCTTTTTCGTGGCGAAGGCGCAGCCAGTCATCGGCTTGGCCAGGCTCGCTGCGGTAGGGCAGGTCGGTTTGCTGGCGGTCGCCCACATAAAACAAATATCCCAGCATTTGCACCCGGCTGCGCTGTTGGCCTTCGCCAAGCAGGGCGCACACCGGCACGTTCAGGTGTTGGCCCAGCAGGTCCAGCAGGGCGCTTTCCACTGCGGTGACGGCGTGGATGGTGGTGCGCAGGTCAAACGTCTGGTTGCCCCGGCCACCGCTGTCGCGGTCGGCAAACTGTTGGCGCATGGCCTGCAGCACAGCGTTGTACTGGCCAATCGGCTGGCCCTCTACCATGGGGCGGGCATCTTCCAGGGTTTGGCGGATTTTCTCGCCACCGGGCACTTCGCCCAAACCCGTGTGGCCCGAAGAGTCGGTCAGGATGACGATGTTTCGGGTGAAGAAGGGGCCGTGCGCGCCGCTGAGGTTCATCAGCATGCCGTCGTGACCGGCGACAGGGACCACCTGCATGCGCGTGACAACAGAGGTAGAGAGGGTCTGGGGCATGGCGGAAATGTCGGTTGATTTAACAGACATCGTACAACTTAAACCACCATGGTGTGATGCGTGTTAACCCTTGGCGCGAGCGTCAGTGGTGACTCGAGGCGCCTTTTTTGTGCCGGTCACGGCTGTTGGACAGGTGGGTGCGCATGGCGGCGCGGGCCGACTCGGCATCTTGCGCGGCAATGGCGTTCAAGATGTTTTCATGCTCCTGGTGTACGCGCCGCAAATAGGCCAATCGGGTCGCATCGACGACGGGGGCAGTCTCCAGGCGCGCCCGGGGAATCGACTGCGCTCCGAGCGAATTCATCATGTCGGCAAAGTGGTTGTTTTGGGTAGCACGGGCGATCTCGTGGTGAAACTGAAAGTCGGCGGCAATAGCATCGCGGCCATCTTCGATGGCGGTGGAGAACGCGACCAAGGCGTCTTGCATGACGCGCAAATTGCTCTCTGTCCGTCTCACAGCAGCCAGGGCAGCGGCTTCGGTCTCGATGCTGATGCGCAATTCCAGCAGCGCGATCACATCGTGCAAGGTACTCAGTTGGCTGGGGTTGACGCGAAAAGATGGCGACTCCGATTGGGTCAACACAAAGGTGCCGATACCGTGGCGCGTCTCGACCAAGCCGGCTGCTTGCAACTTGGAAATCGCCTCCCGTACCACGGTACGGCTCACGCCAAAGCGCTCCATGATGGCCGCTTCGGTGGGTAGTTTTTGGCCACATTGCAAAATGCTGTTTTGTATATCTGCACTCAATTGATCGACCAGTTCGTAGGTCAAACTGCGCGATTTGCGCTTTTCGGAGGTGACTTTCGTGGTATTCATAGGGTAAGTACTCATTCCGGTTTAAATGAGGGGTGCACACAATCTACTTGTACGACAACTGACCACATGAGCCCTTGAAGCAATGTATCAGAATATCTCAGACCTTGACCAGATACCATGAACGCTTATCAAACTATAGCTGACACGCATGACCTTGTAGGAGAGTCTCCTGTGTGGGACGTGTGCAGCCAATGTTTGTGGTGGGTGGACATCGAGGGCGCTTGCATCCGCAGCACTGTTTTGGGTGCCGCCGATGCTGTGCAGTCCTGGCGCATGCCTGAGCGCGTGGGCTGCATTGCACTCACGGCGGTGCAGGGTCAATTGATCGCCGCCATGGAAACCGGCATCGCCCGCGTCACGCTTCATGACGGCGGACCTGTGGACATCGAATGGCTGGCCCACATTCATCACCCCGCACCGAGCATGCGTTTCAACGATGGACGTTGTGACGCCAATGGCCGCCTGTGGGTAGGCACCATGGTGATGGACATGTCTTTGGCTTCTGACTTGGGCGGTCTGTATTGCCTGGATGAGCGTGGCCTGACGGGTCCGCACGTCACGGGCCTGCTCACCCCCAATGGCTTGGGGTTCAGTCCCGATGGCCGCACGCTGTATTTGTCGGACTCGCACCCCAAGGTGCAAAAAATCTGGGCCTTTGATTTGGAGGCCACGAGCGGCACTTTGACGAATCGCCGTTTGTTTGTGGACATGAACGACTGGCCAGGCCGTCCCGATGGCGCGGCGGTCGATGCGCAAGGGCAGTACTGGATCTGTGGCAACGACGCCGGCCAGATCCACGCTTTTGATGCGCAAGGCCAATGGCGCCAATCGTTCACGGTGCCTATGCCCAAGCCGTCGATGTGCGCCTTTGGCGGCGCCAATCTCGATCAAATGTTGGTGACCTCGATCATCCCGGCGCAAACCACTGAGGCCACGCGTGGCAGCAGCGGTGCCGTGATTGCCTTGCAGCCCGGCGCGCAGGGTTTGCCAGAGCCTGTGTTTTCCCGTTTTCCTGTCAGTGTGTAAATGTTGGTTGTCAAATTTTTAACCCTGGAGACTCCTAAGATGAAACTCAAACAATCCCTGATCGCCATTGCTGCTGCTCTGGCCTTGTCTGCTCAAGCGATCGAGTTCCGCTCGGCCGACATCCATAACGCCGACGACTACCCTACCGTGGTTGCGGTCAAGCACATGAGCACCGTGCTCGAAAAATTGTCCGGCGGCAAACACAAGATCAAGGTTTTCAACAAAGGTGCTTTGGGCTCAGAAAAAGAAACCATCGACCAAGTCAAGATTGGTGCGCTGGATTTGGTGCGTGTGAACGTGGCCCCCATGAACGGCATCTGCCCGATGACCATGGTGCCCACCATGCCTTTTTTGTTCCGCTCGGTCGACCACATGCGCAAATCTTTGGATGGTCCCGTGGGCGCTGAAATTCTCAAAAGCTGCGAGTCGGTCGGTTACGTAGGCTTGGCTTTTTATGACAGCGGTGCACGCTCCATTTATGCCAAAAAAGCCATCAAAACCGTGGCCGACACCAAGGGCATGAAAATTCGGGTCCAGCAATCTGACCTGTGGGTGGCCTTGGTCAGTGCCATGGGTGCCAACGCCACGCCCATGCCTTATGGCGAGGTGTACACCGGCCTCAAAACGGGTCTGATCGATGCCGCTGAAAACAACATCCCCTCTTTCGACACGGCCAAGCACGTAGAAGCCGTCAAGGTTTACTCTAAGACCGAACACTCCATGGCGCCCGAGATTTTGGTGATGTCCAAAGTGGTGTGGGACAAGTTGCCCGCCAACGAGCAAGCCATGATTCGCCAAGCGGCCAAAGAGTCGGTGGCGGTGCAGCGCAAGGCTTGGGATGAGGCCGAAGGTAAATCGTTGGCCAACGTCAAGGCTGCGGGTGCCGAGATCGTCGAAGTGGACAAGCGTTCTTTCCAGGCTGTGATGGGCCCGGTGTACGACAAGTTCATGACCACGCCTGACATGAAGCGGGCCATCAAGGCCATTCAAGACACCAAGTAACTGCCTTTCCCATATGCCCCTGGCGTCAGCCAGGGGCTGGAGGTTTTCATGTTCACCAAATTTTGTGCCGCTGTCTCCAAGCTATGTCTCATCTTTGCAGTGCTCGGCTTGATCGCTGTGATCCTGTGTGTGCAGTGGCAGGTTTTTGGTCGTTATGTGCTGAACGATACGCCCACTTGGGCCGAAGCTTTGGCGATGCTGATCGTTCTATTCGTCACGGCTTTTGGCTTGGCCGTGGGCGTTCGTGACGCAGGCCACATTGGCTTGGAGTCGTTGGTCGTGTTGTTGCCCGAAAAATGGCGGCACCGGATCGAGGTGCTGATCCATGCCTTGGTCGGGTTATTCGGTTATTTGATGGTGCAAGGCGGTTGGTTGTGGGCCTCTGCCAAATGGGGCGAAAAAAAGCCCATGCTGCCTGTGCCCGATGGCATTGACTACGTGCCGGTGATCATCGCGGGTGCCTTGATTTTGTTGTTCTCTGTTGAGCACATCGTGGCTTTGCTGCGTGGTGAAGTCGTGAAGCCCGTCTGGGAGTAAAAGTATGGAATTGACATTACTGGCCCTGAGCTTCACCCTGCTCTTGATCTTGGGTGTGCCCGTGGCATTTGCCATTGGCCTTTCTTCGGTGGCCACCATCATTGCCGCCGGTTTGCCGGTGGCCATGGTGTTTCAAAAAATGGTCGGGGGCATGCAGGTGTTTTCGTTCCTGGCCATTCCGTTTTTTGTGTTTGCGGGGGAGCTGATGTTGTACGGCGGCATTGCCGACCGCATTGTGCGTTTTGCCAACAGTTTGGTCGGCCATGTGCGTGGTGGCTTGGGCATGAGCAACGTGGTGGGTTGCACCATTTTCGGCGGCGTGGCGGGCTCGCCTTTGGCCGATGTGTCGGCCATAGGTTCGGTCATGATTCCGCTGATGAAGAAAGAAGGTTACGACGCCGACTACGCCGTGAACGTGACCACGCACGCTTCCTTGGTGGGGGCCATCATGCCCACATCGCACAACATGATCATCTTCACGCTGGCCGCTTCGGGCCTGGCCTCTGTCAGTGTGCTGGGTTTGATCTTGGCGGGTTTGGTGCCTGCGATCATTTTGACGCTGTGTAATTTGGGCGCGGCTTACTGGGTGGCGGTGCGCAGGGGCTATCCGGTCTACGGTAACTTTCCCGGTTGGCTGGAGGTGATCAAGGCCTTTGGCGCAGCGGTGCCAGGCCTGTTTGTCGTTGTCATCATCCTGGGCGGTATCTTGTCGGGGGCGTTTACGGCGACCGAGTCCGCCTCGATTGCGGTGGCTTGGGCCTTGTTTGTTACCACGGTGGTTTACCGCAGTTTGACTTTCCAAAACTTTCTGAAGGCTTGCGCCAAGGCCTGCAAAACCACGGGCGTGGTCTTGCTTTTGATTGGCATTTCCAACGCCTTCGGCTATTTCATGGCGCTGTACGAGGTGCCGCAGATGACCGGTGCGCTGATGCAAAAAATCAGCACAGAGCCTTGGGTCATCTTTTTGATGATCAACATCCTGTTGTTCGTCTTGGGAACGTTTTTGGACATGGCCGCCACCATCCTCATTTGCACCCCGATTTTCTTACCGATTGCCATGCACTTTGGGATGGACCCGATGCAGTTCGGCATCATGCTGCTGATCAATTGCGCCTTGGGTCTGAATACACCACCCGTGGGATCGGTGCAGTTTGTCGGTTGCGCCATAGGGGGCATATCGGTGGGCCAGGTGATGCGCACTATTGCACCTTTTTATGGCGCACTGACGGTGGCCGTGTTGTTGGTGACTTATGTGCCAGCGTTCACGTTGTGGTTGCCCAATTTGCTCAAGTGATGAAGATTTGTTCATGAGTTCTACATGCCCGCCTTTGGCGATCCGTATGAACCAGGCCGATAACGTGGCCATCATCGCCAACGACGGTGGCTTGCCTGCGGGCACCGTCATGACCGAAGGGCCTGCCGCAGGCCTGACCTTGCGCGACAAGGTCCCGCAGGGGCACAAAGTGGCCTTGGTCGACTTGGCCCAAGGTCAGGCCGTGCTGCGCTACAACGTGCCGGTGGGCTATGCACGAGTGGCCATTCCAGCGGGCAGCTGGGTACACGAGCGTTTGCTGGACATTCCGCCCGCCCGCGAACTGCAAGGCCTGCCCATGGCCACCGTGCAGCCCGAGCCGCTGCCTGCGCTGGAGGGCTTCACCTTTGAAGGCTATGTCAATGCCGATGGTTCGGTGGGCACGCGCAATCTGCTGGCCATCACCACCACGGTGCAGTGCGTGGCCGGTGTGGTCAAGATCGCGGTCGAGCGCATTGAACGCGAGCTGTTGCCTTTGTTTCCTCATGTCGATGGCGTGGTCGGTCTGGAGCACAGCTATGGCTGCGGCGTGGCGATTGACGCACCTGGGGCCGAGATCCCCATTCGCACTTTGCGCCACATTAGCCTGAACCCCAACTTTGGCGGCGAGGTGATGTTGGTGAGTTTGGGTTGCGAAAAACTGCAACCCGATCGCTTGTTGCCTGTGGGCAGTTTCCCGATCCACGACGCACGCGAGAAAGACAAAGGCCCTGACTTGGTGTGTCTGCAAGACGATGCGCATGTGGGTTTCATATCCATGATCGAGCACATTGTGCAAAGCGCCCGCCCGCACCTAGAACGCCTGAATGCTCGCCGCCGCCAAACGGTGCCCGCCAGCGCCTTGGTGGTGGGTGTGCAGTGCGGTGGCAGCGACGCGTTTTCAGGCGTGACGGCCAACCCCGCTGTGGGCTACATGGCCGACTTGATTGTTCGCGCCGGTGGCACCGTGATGTTTTCTGAAAACACCGAAGTGCGTGACGCCGTCGAGCAACTGACCAGCCGCGCGGCCACGCCACAGGTGGCGGAAGACATCGTGCACGAATTGGGTTGGTACGACCAGTACCTCGACCGTGGCCGTGTGGACCGCACCGCCAACACCACCCCCGGCAACAAGGCGGGTGGCTTGTCCAACATCGCCGAAAAAGCCATGGGCTCGATCATCAAGAGCGGCAGCTCAGCCATTGCCAGCGTGCTTGCCCCCGGGGACAA
>JACCDW010364313.1_pt1 | contig 10609 bp, 8 predicted proteins | sample 7449781 | NCBI WGS metagenome assembly JACCDW01 (sample SAMN15323449, study PRJNA562643) | freshwater metagenome | isolation source: river surface water | place: USA:Blue River Watershed | collected 2017-08-18
CGCCATCATCGCCCACGTGGATCATGGCAAAACCACCCTCGTCGATAAACTTCTTCAGCAATCAGGCACCTTCGCACAGCATCAAGCGGTGACTGAACGTGTCATGGATTCCAACGATATTGAAAAAGAACGTGGCATCACAATCTTAGCTAAAAATACAGCAGTGAACTTTGAAGGCACACACATCAATATTGTGGATACCCCAGGACACGCGGACTTCGGTGGCGAAGTCGAGCGCGTATTAGGCATGGTTGATGGTGTGGTGTTACTCGTTGACGCAGTTGAAGGTCCGATGCCTCAAACACGTTTTGTGACTAAAAAAGCATTGGCATTAGGTTTAAAACCGATTGTCGTGATTAACAAAGTAGACCGTCCAGGCGCGCGTCCTGATTGGGTGATTAACCATACCTTCGATTTATTTGCGAATTTAGGTGCGACGGATGAGCAGTTAGACTTCCCGATTGTATATGCGTCTGCATTGAATGGTTTTGCAACCCTTGATATGACTCAGAAATCAGACACGATGAAACCTTTATTTGAGACTGTGTTAAAACACGTGAGCCCTCCAGAAGGTAGTCGCGACAACCCATTACAGCTTCAAATTTCAGCACTCGATTATTCAACTTATACCGGCCGCTTAGGTGTAGGTAAAGTCAAAAATGGTGTGATTAAATCAGGTCAATCCGTGGTGGTGATGCATGGCGACAAACAAGTCTCTCAAGGTCGTATCAATCAGGTGTTAGGCTTTAAAGGATTAGAAAGAATTCCAGTTGAAGAAGCCGAAGCAGGCGACATTGTGATTATTTCAGGTATTGAGGAAATTGGTATTGGCGTCACAATTGCGGACCCTAATAATCCAGTCGGTCTTCCTATCATGGCGGTTGATGAACCAACTTTGACAATGGACTTTATGGTCAATACTTCACCGTTAGCGGGGACTGAAGGCAAGTTTGTGACGAGCCGTCAGATTCGAGATCGCTTAACAAAAGAATTACTAGTGAACGTGGCCTTAAGAGTCGAAGATACACAAGACGCTGATGTATTCCGCGTGTCAGGTCGTGGTGAATTACACCTCACAATTCTATTAGAAAATATGCGTCGCGAAGGATTTGAACTGGCGGTAGGTAAACCACGCGTAGTCTATCGCGAAATCAATGGTCAAAAATGTGAGCCTTATGAAGTTTTAACAGTGGATTTAGAAGATGATACCCAAGGGGCTGTCATGGAAGAATTAGGACGTAGACGAGGCGAAGTACAAAACATGGAATCAGATGGAAATGGCCGCACACGTTTGGAATATAAAATCCCCGCACGAGGCTTGATTGGTTTTCAAGGTGAATTCATGACAATGACAAAAGGTACCGGTTTAATGTCTCACGTCTTTGATGAATATGCCCCAGTTAAAGCAGATATGCCAGGACGTCGTAATGGTGTTTTAATTTCAGCAGAACAGGGCGAAGCAGTCGCTTATGCCTTGTGGAAACTGCAAGACCGTGGCCGTATGTTCTCAACTCCTGGGGATAAACTTTATGAAGGCATGGTGATTGGTATTCATTCCAGAGATAATGATCTTGTGGTGAATCCCATTAAAGGTAAGCAACTGACTAACGTGAGAGCTTCAGGGACAGATGAAGCTGTTCGCCTAGTGCCACCAGTTCAATTAACGCTTGAATCCGCAGTAGAATTTATTGAAGATGATGAGTTGGTTGAAATTACTCCTAAATCAATTCGTATCCGTAAGCGCTATCTACTTGAACACGAGCGTAAGCGTGCATCCAAAGAGTAAACAATTCTTTTTGGATTAATATTTCATTTGTAAAACCATTATTGATTATTTTAAAAATATATTCTATGTATTCTTATATTTATCAATCTCTTGAAGATTAAGAAATTAATACCTCAGCATCATTTATGATGAAAGTATAAATAGTTTGTTTAAATCATTAAAAAAGATTTATGACTAAAACAGCTTTATTTCTTAAAACTAAAAATATTGGGGACTCCATTATATTGACATCCTCAATTGCAGCTTTGCCCAAAACATTTAAATATGTGGATGTCGTATGCTTACCTGAAAGTAAGAGCATATTCAAAATGAATCCTCGGGTACGAGAAATTTTTGTAATCCCTCGACATTTAAAGGGCCTACAAAAATTATCTGCTCATTACAAAATTTTTAAAAAATTATTATCAAATCATTATGATTTTTTGGCTCAGTTCTCAGTGGATTGGAGGGGAGCTTATTTTGCGCGTTGTCTTAATATTGACTTAAGTGTAGCAAAGGGGTCGTCGAGACGAGGTTCTTTTTGGAATAAATCATTTGACCTGATAGCTACTATTAAAGAAGATAAACCAATAGCGGAACAAGATGTTGATTTGTTAAGAGCAGCCAAGTTGTATGAAAAAAATGAAGCTCCCCCTTATCAATTAATCCCACCCAAAAAGAATCAATTAAAAATTAAAAAATGGCTGCAAGCTAAAAAAGTTTCTTTAAAGAAAGATCTTGTAGTTATACATGCGTCATCACGTTGGAAGTTTAAAGAAATTCCAATTGAGACTTGGGCGAAGGTTATAGATATATTAAATTTAAAAAATATGAATGTGATTTTAAGTGGGTCAAAGGTTGATTTAAAAACTAATCAAGCTATTGCTTCTTTATGTTCTTCAGAACCTATACTAGTAGATAATTTCTCATTAGAAGATACGGCAGCGCTCTATAAAATCTCCGATCTAGTGGTTACAATTGATAGTATGTCTACACACTTAGCAAGTGCTATGCAGACTCCTGTCGTTAGTATTTTTGGACCCACGAATGATCTTAATTGGCGACCTTGGCAAGTAAAATACAAAGTGGTTGCCTTATCAAAAGCTGACAATCCAACTTTTTCTTGCAGACCTTGTGGCAAGGATGGTTGTGAAGGTTTAAAAGTAAGTCAATGTTTAGTCCAATTAAAGCCCGAGATGATCTTAAAATCTATTCAGGCAATACTGAGCAAAAAATTTTAAAACTTTTAAGGCTTATGCCGCTATCGCTTGAGCCATAAGATATTCTTCGTAATTTCCGGTGAAATCAATAATATGATCTGTTTTAATTTCGATAATTCTTGTTGCAATTGAACTTACGAATTCTCTGTCATGACTCACAAAGAAAAGCGTACCTTTGAATTTATCGAGCGCAGTATTTAGAGATTCAATCGATTCCATATCCATGTGATTCGTTGGTTCATCCATAAGGAGTACATTTGATTTTGCAAGCATTAACTTTCCAAACAACATGCGTCCTTGTTCTCCGCCTGATAATACCTTCACAGACTTCTTAGTGTCTTCTCCTGAAAATAAGAGCCTACCTAAAATACTACGAATCGCCTGATCGTCTTCACCGCATTGTGCGCAGTCTTTCATCCAATCAAAAAGTGTGACATCTTTTTCAAAATCAATCGCATGATCTTGGGCGAAGTAACCAATTTTTGCTTTTTCAGCCCACTTAATTTCACCGTGATTAGATTTGAGGTCTCCTGCCAAACATCTTAAGAGGGTGGTTTTACCAATACCGTTTTCACCAATAACTGCAATACGTTCACCTGCCTCAACGAGTAAATTAAAATTATTAAATAAGGTGCGGTCAAAGCCATGACTTAGATTTTTAATTTCGACAGCTTGGCGATGAAGTTTATCTTTGTCGTCATAATCAAAACGTATGTATGGGTATTGACGACTGGAGGGAACGAATTCCTCTACTTTAATTTTTTCAATTTGTTTAGCACGACTTGTCGCTTGGCGAGCTTTTGAAGCATTCGCTGAAAAACGTCGCACAAATTCTTGAAGTTCTGCAATTTGCTCTTTTGCTTTCTCGTTATCTTTAAGTTTTTGCGCACGAGCCATGGTGGAGGCCTCCATGTAATTGTCATAATTACCCGGATAGACGGTAAGTTTTCCATAATCCATATCGGCCATATGTGTACAGACTTGATTTAAAAAATGCCTATCATGAGAAATAATAATCATGGTGGAATTACGATTATTTAATGTGTCTTCTAGCCATTGGATGGTATGGATATCTAAGTTATTGGTGGGTTCGTCCAGCAATAAAATATCAGGATTTGAAAAAATGGCTTGTGCTAATAGCACACGCAATTTAAAACCGGGTGCAATTTGACTCATAGGCCCTTGGTGTTGTTCGATCGGAATACCTACCCCAATGAGTAACTCGCCGGCACGAGCTTCTGCAGTATAGCCATCAAACTCAGCATAGACACCTTCTAGCTCTGCAGCTTTCATATAGTCTTCTTCTGTAGCATCTGGATTCATGTAGATTGCATTTTTATCTTCATTTGCTTTCCACATTTCTTCATGACCCATCATGACTACATCTAAAACTCGAATATCCTCATATGCAAACTGATCTTGCTTGAGCCATGACATGCGTTCATTTTTATCTAAAGATACATTACCTGAAGTTGGCTCCAAAACTCCGGCTAGAATTTTCATGAAGGTGGATTTGCCACAACCATTCGCACCAATTAGTCCGTAACGGTTACCGTCACCAAATTTAACTGATACATTTTCAAAAAGAGGTTTGGCACTAAACTGTATGGTGATGTTATTACTAATGAGCACGCTGCAATTTCCTTAAAATTTTTTATTTAAAATGGTTTTCGATCACGACTTCATTGAGAGGCAATTGGCCGCCGCGAGGCATCGCTTCTTTAATACCTTTGCCTACACATACAAACATTGTAGGTATGTGATCTTGAGGTAAGTTTAAAATCTCGGCTACTTTATCGAAATCAAACCCATCCATCGGGCAGGTATCATAGCCCATCGATTTTGCGTTAAGCATAATATTCATCGCAGCCATACCGCATGATCGCATCGCTTCATCACGCTGGACTTGGGGTTTACCATGATAATACTGATGAATTGCAGGCACTAAATAGTCTTGTACAGGTTTGGGTGCATCTTTCCAGTAACGACTCGGTTCTTTATTCCAAGCCAGGAGATCTGCTACTAACACGATTAAGATAGATGCCTCTTCGACTTGTGCTTGCCCCCAGCTTACTTCACGAATTTTTTGACGTAAATTTTTGTCTGTCACCACGACAAATCGCCAGTTTTGAATATTGAATGCCGTAGGTGATAAAATCGCTTGTGAGAGAAGGGTATTAATTTCTTCTTCTGTCATGACATGATTAGGATCGTAATGTTTAATTGATCTTCTTTTTTGTATCGCTTCCTTAACCTGCATTATTTCCCCTAAATTTAATAATTTATATCTAAAATGCTCAGATATGTCAGAGCCGTCGGTTTTTCCCAAACAACTTCATCGCCTACTTTTGAGCCAATGAGTGCTTCCGCTAAAGGCGATAAGTAGCTTACTTTATTTTCATGAATATTAGCTTCATCTTCGCCAACAATTTCGTACGTAGTGACTTTTCCATCTTCATCCTCTACAGTGACTTTAGCACCAAACAATACGACTCCATGATCTTCATCTTTAGGACTAGTTAAGATCGCGGATTCAATACGCGCTGCATAATATCGCATATCGCGCTCTATAACTGAAATTTTTTGTTTCACAATAGGGTCATCTTTTTTCTGTTTTAAAACTTCACGTTCTTTTTCAAGGGCGTCAATTTGAGCATTGAGTAGCTTTAATCCATTGGGTGTGACGTAATTAGGTTCATCACTTAATGGCCTTTCAGGAATATCAATGCCTGCGTGCTCTAAATCATTTTCTTTAACAAATGCGCGACTCATAATTTTTATTTAAATCCTTTTAACCCCAAATAAACCACATCATCAATAGGATGATGAGCGAATATTTAGTGAGTTTATATGCTGTGCGATTCCATTGTTTGAAAGCACGTCTTTTTTCTTCTAATTTGTCATGTAAATATGTGATTTTATTAATCGCACCGGTTTGGTCACGTCGATCATTAGGGGAGCTCGCGGCTGACATAACAATACGACTAAACCACTTATTGATGAAAGCGACCCAACGCATTTTTACAGGGCGCTCGATATCACAAAATAAAATAATGCGATTCTGCGCTGTCTTATTATGCGCTTCATGAATATAAGTTTCATCAAACATGACAGCTTCCCCATCTCGCCAGCTATAAAACTCTCCATCGACCTCAATATAGCAAGCATTATCATTAGGTGTGATTAATCCCATATGAAAGCGAATGGAGCCTGCGTAAGGATCGCGATGTCGATTAAGTTTACCCTGAGACGGAAGCTCGGCAAACATGGCTGCTTTCACCGAGGGAATCGATCCTAGTATAGCTACGGATTTTGGACATAATTCAAGTGCGGAAGCGTGGCGTGCGTCATACCACTTTAAGTAAAAACGTTTCCAACCATATTTAAAAAAAGAATTAAATCCAATGTCGTCGTGATTCGCTGCTGCTTTAATTTCCTGTTGCTTCGATAAACGTAATGCTTCTTCACGAAAAATTTTCCAATTATCTTCTAGCACTTTTAGCTCGGGAAAATACTTTACTGAAATAAAAGGCGTGGTTGGTACTTTTGAAAATAAGACCATCAGGGCATTAATGGGCGCTAATAAAATAGAGTGATCAAGAAATAAGCGATGCCAGGGAAGTCGAATACGACTTCTAAAATGAAGATATAAAATGGCTGAAACCCAAAGAGAAAACATAATCCATTTCATAATCCTTTATTCCCACTCAATCGTCGCAGGGGGTTTCCCTGATACGTCATAGACCACACGATTAATACCACGCACTTCATTAATAATGCGATTGGAAACTTTACCTAATAAATCATAAGGTAATTCTGCCCAGTGTGCTGTCATAAAATCGGAGGTCACTACCGCTCTTAATGCCACTGCATATTCGTAAGTTCTACCATCTCCCATGACGCCCACTGATTTCACAGGTAAAAAAACTGCAAAAGCTTGTGATGTTTTTTCATACCAACCTGAATTGATAAGTTCTTCAATAAAAATAGCATCCGCACGACGCAGAAGATCTGCAAATTCTAGTTTGACTTCACCTAAAATACGAACACCTAAACCAGGGCCTGGGAAGGGATGACGATAAACCATCGCCTTAGGTAAACCTAAAACCACACCTAATTCACGCACCTCATCTTTAAAGAGCTCGCGTAAGGGTTCTAGTAGTTTTAAGTTTAATGTTTCAGGAAGACCGCCGACATTGTGATGACTTTTAATTGTGTGCGCTTTTTTAGTTTTAGCAGAAGCCGATTCAATGATGTCTGGATAGATGGTACCTTGCGCTAACCACTTCGCTTTTGGAATTTTTTTAGCTTCATTTTGAAATACTTCGACAAATTCACGACCAATAATTTTTCTTTTTTGTTCAGGATCAGTGACACCTTTTAAATCGTTTAAGAATTTATGCGATGCATCCACATGAATGACTTTGACACCAAGATTGTCATAAAAAGTTTTCATGACTTGATTGGCTTCATTTAAACGAAGTAAGCCATTATCGACAAAGACACAGGTGAGTTTAGGCCCAATCGCTTTATGAATAAGGGCCGCCACCACAGATGAATCGACACCACCTGATAAACCTAGTATAACTTCGTCGTCTTGAACGACATCTTGAATATGTCTCACCGCAGTTTCAATGTAATTAGGCATGGTCCAACTAGGCTTACATGCACAAATGGTATTCACGAATTGTTTTAAAATTGCAAAACCTTGTTTAGTGTGCGTCACTTCAGGATGAAATTGTACGCCATAGAATTTTTTTGTCTCATGCATCATACCCGCAATCGGTGTTGATGCATTACTTGCAATCACTTTAAATTGAGGCGGGAGTGTGGTCACTTTATCGCCATGGCTCATCCAAACATCAAGAAGACCATGGCCATCTGTATTGGTTTTATCTTGAATATTTTCTAGAAGTGGTGAATGGTTATGTGCTCTGATTTCAGCGTAACCGAATTCTCGTGTTGCTGCATTTTCAACTTTGCCGCCTAATTGCGCTGCCATAGTTTGCATACCATAACAAATGCCTAAGACAGGCACCCCTAGCTCAAACACAATGGGCGGGGCGATAGGTGTATCTGATTCATAAACAGAATTAGGGCCGCCTGACAAAATAATCCCTTTAGGATTAAATGCTTTGATATCAGCTTCACTCATCTCATGTGAATGGAGTTCCGAATACACATGCATTTCACGCACACGACGTGCGATGAGTTGAGTGTATTGCGAACCAAAATCGAGAATGAGAATTTTATCCATAGGATTTAAAAAGCCTCCTTAAATGGAGGCTTTTCTAAAATAATGAATGTAAGATTTAATCGACACGGTAGTTAGGTGCTTCTTTTGTAATTTGGACATCATGCACATGAGATTCACGCATACCTGCACTTGTGATTTGAACAAAGTTCGCTTTATTGCGCATTTCATCAATCGTTCTAGCACCCACATAACCCATAGAAGCGCGAAGACCACCCATTAATTGATGAATGACATTGATGACACTGCCTTTATAAGGCACACGACCTTCAATGCCTTCAGGCACTAATTTATCTGCATTATTTTCAGAATCTTGGAAGTAACGATCAGAAGAGCCTTTTTGCATAGCACCGATCGAACCCATACCACGATAAGATTTATAGGACCTGCCTTGGAAAAGCTCTACGTCACCAGGGGCTTCTTCAGTCCCTGCAAACATCGAACCTAACATGACAGAATTGGATCCGGCTGCGATTGCTTTTGCAACGTCTCCTGAGAAACGAATGCCACCATCTCCAATAAAAGGAATATTAAGTTTATTTAAAGCTTCAGCGACATTGCTGATCGCTGTGATTTGTGGAATGCCCACACCTGCCACAATGCGTGTCGTACAAATTGAACCCGGACCGATACCGACTTTCACACCATCAGCCCCTGCATCCACTAAAGCTTTAGCTGCATCCGCGGTCGCAATATTGCCACCAATGACTTCAATATGTGGGAAATGTTTTTTGACCCATGTGACACGATCTAATACACCTTGCGCATGGCCGTGAGCAGTATCAACTACTATGACGTCCACATTCGCATTGGCTAATAATTCAACACGCTCTTCGGTACCTTCACCCACACCCACAGCTGCACCTGCGCAAAGTCTACCTTTATCGTCTTTACACGCATAAGGATGGTCTGAAGATTTTTGAATATCTTTAACGGTAATTAAACCTTTTAACGCGTCATTTTTATCAATGACAAGCACACGCTCTAAACGATGGTGATGAAGCAGACGAATGACTTCCTCTTTTGATTCGCCTTCTTTCACCGTGACTAAACGATCACGCGGCGTCATGATATTTTTAATGGGTTGATCTAAATTGGTTTCAAAGCGTAAATCACGATTTGTGACAATGCCCACAATCTTGCCACGATCCAATACAGGTAAGCCTGAAATTTTATGAAGTTGAGTGAGCTTCATGACATCACGCACCAACATATTAGGTTCGATCGTGATGGGGTCATTCACCACACCTGATTCAAAACGTTTCACACGGGATACTTGATAAGCTTGCTCTTGAGGCGTCATATTTTTATGAATGATACCGAGCCCACCTTCTTGCGCTAATGCAATAGCCAGTCTCGATTCAGTTACTGTATCCATGGCTGCAGATACAATCGGAATATGAAGCTTAATTTTTCGAGTGAGTTGCGTGGTTAAACTAACTTCGCGAGGAAGTACGGTGGAATGAGCGGGCACGAGGAGCACGTCATCGAAAGTGAGTGCTTGTTGTATTAAACGCATCTTTTGATCCTTTGCGCAAAACGAAATTATACAGAAAAAGTCTCGTTTAGGCTAAGAAATCCTGGGCTTTAAGCGCTATCTCCACCTTTTTTCATGACCTTACCTTCGGCGGCACGTTGACGTCTGATCTCTTTGGGATCGGCAATAAGGGGGCGGTAGATTTCGATACGATCACGCTCACGCATGACGTGATCCAATTGTGTGAGCTTTCCAAAGATACCGATTTGATTAACTTTCAAATTAATTTCAGGAAATTTTTTTGTGATTCCTGAAAGTTGAATCGCTTCTTTAGCAGTGATCCCTTTTTTTACCTTAATAGGAATAATGAGTTGCTTATTCGGCAAGGCATAAGCGACTTCGATCAAGATTTCATTAGGCATAACAATTATTCTTTACGTGATGTTGAATATATTTTATCAGCTTGCGTAACAAAACCATCGACAAACGTATTCGCAATTTGACTAAATATAGGGGAAATCAATTTATCTAAAATAAAATTTGAAAATTCATAATGCAAATGAAATTCAATGCTGCATGCCTCTTCATTAATTTTAGTAAAAATCCAATAACCTTCGAGCACCTTAAAAGGCCCGTCTATCAACTTTAAATCAATACGATCAGGATAGTGTTTAGTGTTTTGTGTGGTGAAGCTTTGATTGACCCCACTATATTTAATAAGGATAGAAGCTTTTGTGATGTCATTATTTCGTTCCAATACTTTTGTGCCGCCGCACCAAGGTAAAAATAAGGGATAGTCTTCAATGCGATCGACAAGGTTAAACATTTGATCAGCCGAATGATTCACAATCACATTTTTTTTGACATCTGCCATGGGGTAAATTGATTTAGCG
>JACCDW010680822.1_pt1 | contig 10609 bp, 10 predicted proteins | sample 7449781 | NCBI WGS metagenome assembly JACCDW01 (sample SAMN15323449, study PRJNA562643) | freshwater metagenome | isolation source: river surface water | place: USA:Blue River Watershed | collected 2017-08-18
GAAAGGTCTCTCTAAGACCGTAAGATTGCCCCCACATCCAGTAATACTGGAGGCGGTAGCTCAGTTGGTTAGAGCCCCGAACTCATAATTCGGTCGTCGTCGGTTCGAGCCCGACCCGCCTCACTTAGATAAAGATTAGCTGCATTGACTTCCCAAGTTCATGCGGTTAAATTCCAAGTGGGACTCATGAGAGTCGATGATGGGAGTCAGCAGATGTGGTCTATCGAAGTTTCCGAAGATGCATCGGAGGAAGATATTACTGCTGCTCTTCTAGAAGAGATTGATTTCGATTACATCCGTGAATGCCACACAAAACTCACCAATCTCATCGAGGAATACGGACCGCTCACTGAAGTGGATGAAGAAGAGGTTGAGTCGGTTGATTCATCTTTAGTCTGGACTTTAAAGTCAGATCCCGTAAATGGATACTCCTATCTCATCAATGGCGCTCACACAGAAGATGGCATTGTGGAGAATAAGAGCTGGTTTCTTGCAGAAAAACCATTTGAGCCAGCAGATGAAAAGCTATATTCCATCAATATTGAATTTGTCATTTGGCAGGAAACACTCGATTCCGATGATGACTCAGATTCCTACTATATCTTGGATCTGTGGGAACTCAACGATTCAGAAGACTTATCCGATGAGGCTATTATTGAAATTATTTCAGAACTATACGACTATTAACAAAGCCCTCGATTTTGAATAAATCTCTATTGGTTTTCAAAAACCTTCAGTGAGCCCCCATAGCAGGCAACCCATGTGCGATTAGTTGAAGAATCGTAGGTAACTCCAATAGGTTCATTACAGACCTTTATTGTCTGGAGAACTTTCATATCGCTTGTTCTCACCTTTGAGACTGTGTCACTATTGAAATTAACTACAAAAAGAGCGCTGCCATCGGATGAGATATCCAAGCTGCGTGCTGCTAGCCCTGTCTTGACGCTCTTAATACTCTTTCCTGCAAGTAGATCCCATGCCTGAACGCGACCCGAAACATTCATCGTCACATATAACTTACTTCCATCTGGAGAGAGAACGACGGCGCGAGGATTGGCGCCGATTGGAATGATGGTTTTGGAAAAGTCGGTGAGATCGATTCGGTGGATATGAGAACCACCCATCTCTGCTACATATGCATAACGACTGTCTTGAGTGATGGCGATTCCTCGCGGATAGCGTCCAATCTTGATTGAAGCGACAGTTTTTCCTGAGTCGACAGAAATGATGGTGACCGTGTAGGAACACCAATTGCTCACCAATACATACTTGTTATCTGGGCTCACTTTCACAACCTTTGGCACGGATCCCACTGGATAGACAGCATCTATCTTCTTTGTCTCTAAGTTGATGCGTGAGAGAAAACTTGAGTCATAGCCAGAAGCTGGAGAACAAGTGTCATGACCTTCCTTGTTAAAACCTTTTCCATACATCGCATAGTTAGTGAAGTAGAGATACTTGCCGTCAGGTGAGAAGGCGCCTTCAACAGGTGCACCGCGATAGCTACCTGAGTACTTCTTATAGCCAAAGTCAGAAAGTATTACGCTATCTGGAACGGTGGCGAGAAGTTCGGCAGTAGATGCGTCATAGATAGTAACCGAGTGGCGATACATCATGTTGTGAGCACTGACTAGCCCCGATTGTGAGGCGAGAACAGATTTAGGACTAATCGAACCCGTCACAGTCTTTGTCAAAACTAACTTCTGATCCGCGTTGAGAGTGTCAGCCTGAAGAGAAGAAAATTGAAGGGTGGCAGCGATGATTAGGGGAACCGCTAACAATCTACGCATGGGGTGATTCTATCTCCAACACTTCTTAGCTTATTCACCAATTTAGATGGAATATATGAATTAATGGGTCAATGGAATCGCTCCTGTACTCAATCGTTGGCCTTCCCGTGCACCCGCTGGTCGTTCACTTTGCTGTGGTTATTCTTCCCCTTTCAACAATTGCGCTGATTGCAATCATCTACACACCAAAAATTAAAGTGAAATACTCCTTTATTGCGGCTGCGGGAATTGTCTTAGGCTCAGCTGCAGTCCTTGTAGCAAAACAATCTGGCGAAGCGCTAGCCGAGAAGATCGGGACCCCAGTGGTGCACGCTGATTACGGATCTCTTCTTACAATCGCAGCCTTTATCTTCATGGTACTGACGATTATTTGGTACCAATCTGCCAAAGGTCGCAAATCTCGCACGGCCACTCTCTTGAGCCACATCACAGCTCTTGCAGGAGTTGCAGTTTTGATTCTCACATTCCTGACTGGCCACAGTGGTGCAGAGGCAGTGTGGAAAGGTCGCCTTCCGGAGAGCAGTCCAACTGCAACCTCGACTCCTACAACAAGTAAAAGTGGTGGAAGCTACACATCATCGGATCTTCAAAAACATTCGGATCTGACATCGTGTTGGAGCGTAGTCAACGGTGAGGTTTATGACCTTACTCGTTGGATTAATGCACACCCTGGCGGAAAGAGCGCAATTACCTCAATCTGTGGACGAGATGGCTCTTCAGCATTTAATGGAGAACATGCTGGAAAATCAGATCCTCTCCGCGAACTAGCAAAGTTTAAGATTGGTAATTTCTCATAAGCAAGAGCAAGTGAATAGACTGTCAATATGGCAAAAAAGAGTGAAGTTAAAAAATGGAACGCCAAGGATGCAGCTCGTTGCATCATCGTTCCCAGCGAACTCGATCATAAGTACTCGCGTGGAACGCTTGGAGTTATTACTGGCTCTGCCCAGTATCCAGGTGCAGCCGTGCTCACCACCGCAGCTGCATCAGCAACTGGAGTAGGTGTCCTTCGATTTCATAGCTCTTCTGGGTTGGCACATTTAGTTCTCCACCGCACACCAGAGGCTCTTGTTCAGCCAGGACCTGTAACCGCATGGATTGCAGGCTCTGGAATAGACCATAAGAAATACTCAGATATCACTACCTGGCTTCGCCATCGATGGTTCACTCTTCTTAAGGATCAAAGCGTTCCAACACTTCTAGATGCAGGAGCGCTTCATCTTGCGGGATCTCTCGAGCAACCAACGCTCATCACACCGCATGCAGGTGAGTTATCTCGCTTACTAGCATCACGGGGTGTTGTTGCAAGCTCTGAATTCATCGAAGCAAATCCTGCGCAATGGACTGTGAAGGCATCAGAGATACTAGGTGTGACAGTTCTTCTTAAGGGATCGACCACATATGTTGCTCAAGATAATTACCTCATCGAACTACCTGCCGCCACTGCTTGGCTTGCAACTGCAGGTTCTGGTGATGTGCTCGCTGGAATTATCGGAGCACTCCTTGCCACCAACTACATAGAGATTCTCAACTCTCCAAAGAAATTGGCTGATGTTGCAGCAACAGGTGCATTTATTCATAACAGAGCAGCCCTTGCCGCCTCTGAAGGTGGACCAATCAGCGCTTCATCTCTCATTGAAGGAATTGCACAATCCGTAACTAAAATACTTAAATAAGTATCCCTACCACTAAGTTAGATTCACGATATCCTCACGAGTTCATCACTTCCCTACTATCGGTTTATTTCTCTCGATAGCGTTTGCCCATGGAACAGAACCTAAATACATCTTCACGAATTCTTATACTCGATTGCAATCGCTTTGAGCTTGCAACCTTAGCTGACTCACTTCGCCTTCAAGGTATCGATGTGGTCGGAGAAGCCATTGATATTTCTAGCGCTACACATCTATTTCATGCCCTCTCCCCCGATGCGATCCTGATCAACTACCAAGGATGCGATGGCGCAATATTGCAATTTGCTCACCAGATGCGCTCCCTGCGACCAACGCTGGGAGTAGTCCTATTGACTCATTCACCAGACCTTCGCCTCTTCGGAATCACTGAGAGCCAACTCCCACAAGGCACTATGTTGATTGAGAAGTCAGCTCTGACTGAGCTTCGTGAGATTCGCACAGCTCTCGATGCATCCTTAATCCCAGGAGCTAAGACAATGTGGATCGCAAATGAATGGGATGGTGCGCTTAATTCACTGACAGATATTCAGATTGAGACCCTGCGACTTCTCGCTCTCGGATTGAGCAATTCAGATATCGGTCGCACGCGCTTTGTCAGCGAGAAATCCGTAGAGCAGACTATCTCTCGTATTGCCCAGCACCTTCATATCTCCCATGAACATGGACGCAATATGAGAGTGATTTTGGCCTCTCACTACTTTAAATGGCTTGGCGCACCTCGCACACATCCCCTTGCAACTAGTGCGTGATGTAAAGTCTGGAGGGTGTCCACCACCCTCACTCTCAATGAGATTCGCAGCCGATGGAATGAGGTCTTAGACCATCTAGAGCGAGTGAATCGAATAGCTTGGCTTGCCTTCTTTGATGCACGCCTTGAATCATTCGATAACGGCCGACTCACCTTGGACTTTTCAGATCCGACAAAACTTGCGATGGGCCATGATTATTCAGATGCTCGTGGTCGCTTAGCTCCCCAACTTCAGAGCGTAATCCGAGATGTTCTCGGAATCTCTGTCGTCATCGTTGAGAAGTAAGCCATGAGAATTAAAGTTCTGAGCGTTCTTTCTGCAATCTCACTCTTGTCATTTCCCTTAACTGCCGCTCCTGCCGCGCAAGAGAACACCTTGCGATTGGCAGGTCCCGGTGGACGCATTCATGGTGCTGATATCTCACGCTGGCAGCACCCCAACTCCAAACCAATCAACTTTGTAAAGATGCATCGTGCGGGAGTTGATTTTGTCATGATCAAAGCATCAGATACTCGAAGTGATGCTGATCAATTAGCTGTGAAGTATGTGAGTGAGGATAGGCGTGCGGCTCAGAGCGCTGGAATTTATACAGGTTTCTATCACTATGCACTTCTTCCTGATGTCAGTACAGCTACTGAAGTTATTAAAGATGCCCAGGCTCAAGCTCAAAAAGTAATGTGGCGATTAGCCTCTCTTGGTGAATATAACTCTCGCGATCTTCCCTATGCACTCGATCTTGAGAATAACTGTGTGAGATATCGTCCTTCGAAAAGTTGCTCAAAAAGAGCTTCTCGAACAACAGTCACGCTCTGGGCTAAGACCTTTATGGCGGCTGTAAAAGAGAAGACTGGCCGCACTCCTATCTTCTACTCTTACCCAACATTTCTTGAAAGCGCGATGGCGCGAGATGTTGAACTTCGCCAATATCCACTCTGGCTAGCTCAATATGCGCTTGATCCAAGTAAGCCCACTTCATCACCAGGAGTGAAGAGCTCAGGATGTTATGTTCACTCCTGGACAAGCGCCTCTTGCAAATCGCATTGGATAGTCTGGCAATACACCTCCTGCGGTATCGCTCCCAAATATGGAGTTCCAGGTACGCGATTAGATCTCAATGTATTTGGTGGAAGTCACGAAGATTTTCTCTCATTAGCCACTGGGGTATGGGTCCCTAATCAAACAGATTTCATGCCACATCTAGAGACAACAACGATGCTCGTGGAATCTCTTACCGCCACCACCACCAATAAGAATGTGGTGATTACTGTTCAAGTTCTTCGCCCAGATAGCTCACCTGTTGTCACAGGAGATGTGAAGTTCATATCTGGAGGAAATCCCACTCCCATGAAATTCACACAGAGCATTGCACGAGCCACAAGTGGTCAGTGGAAAATTAGTATCAAGAGCGAAATTGCTGGCCCTTGGAATGGCAAAGTGAAATTTACCGATGTTTCACAGACACATGCCGAAGTAGCTCTGCCAATCACATTCACTCTTGCTCAAGGACCTGCGATAACTCCAAGCCCAACACCACGACCAACCCCTAAGGCGAGTGTGAAGCCAAGTAATGGATGCAAGAATCAGATTAAGAATTAATGAGAGCTTGAACTGCTTCGACTTCGCTCTCAACTTGAGCGCGATACTCAGCAATTGAAGCTTTTCTCTCTTTGGCTCCCCACCCGAGAACGGGGGAAATGAGTTGAGCCACCTCTTCAGCGAGATCAATGCCTGCATGCGGTGCTTCAAAAGCTAGGCGAGTGCGGCGCGAAATAACATCATCGACAGAGAGAGCGCCTTCATGGCTTGCTGCATAAACAATTTCCGCCTTGATATATGGCAATGTGGGAGAAAGATGTAATGCAAGAGAGCTGTCTTCTTCAATAAGCTCGAGGACCTCACTTACCAATGAACCATAGCGATTAAGTAGATGTGTGACAGTCTCAGGCGCAAGGTTGCTCTCTCGAGCGATTTGGGCGACTTGTTGCTGTAGTGCAAAGTAACCATCCGCTCCGACAAGTGGAAGTTTTTCAGTGCAAGATTCGTTGACGAGTCTTCTCAAATCTAGAACAGCTAGATCTACTGCATCCTTACCCATCACCCGATAGGTGGTGTATTTACCGCCAGCAATGCTGACAAACCCTGGTGCACTTCTATCGACGGTATGTTCACGGGAGAGCTTTGTTGTGGAAGAGCCTTTGTCGTTGGAGACAAGTGGTCGAAGCCCTGCATAGACGCCAATGATTTCTTCACGCTTGAGCTGGGGATCTAAAACCTTATTTGCTTGATCTAATATGTATTGAACATCTTCACGCGTAGCATGCGGATGGGCACGATCGCCCTCATATGGAGTATCAGTTGTTCCAACAATCCACTTATCCCCCCACGGAATGAGAAAGAGAACTGACACTGCGGTCTTAAGGATGATGCCTGTGTTCGATTTGATTGCATCACCTGGCATCACAATGTGCACGCCCTTGGACATAGTCACGCTATAGCCAGCCTTAAGACCAAACTTTTCGTGCAACTCATCAGACCAGATTCCCGCACACATAATCACGGATTTACTCGAAACTCTTACTTTCTTACCTGAGAGAGTATCTGTGGCAATCAAGCCCACAACTTTCTTTCCATCTCGCAGAAGTTCATCCACGCGAAGACGGGTAGCAACGATTGCCCCGTGTCTGCGAGCAGTTCGTATCACTATCATTGTGTGTCTTGCATCATCGACCTGAGCGTCGTAATACTTGATTGCACCAGTGACAATATCTTGGCGAAGAGACGGAGCAATTTCAGCAATCTTCTTCTGAGATAAGTGCTTATGCCACGGAAGTGCTCGCTGGAAACCGCGAAGAACATCATAGAGAGCAAGTCCTGCACCAACATAGGTGCGATCTTTCAGCTTTTCGTGTAGTGGATATAAGAATCCCACAGGCTTCACAAGATGGGGACTTAAAGAAGAGACCATCATTTCCCGCTCATGGAGTGCTTCACGCACTAACTTAAAATCATATTGTTCGAGGTAGCGAAGGCCACCATGGATTAATTTGCTAGAGCGACTAGAAGTACCCGATGCAATATCACTAGCCTCAATGAGAGCAACCTTTAGCCCGCGGGATGCGGCATCGAGAACAGCCCCAGCGCCAGTTACTCCGCCGCCAATTACCACGATGTCGAACTCTTCACTCTGCAGAGATGTAAGGGCAGCCTCGCGTTGCTCTGGGTTGAGCTCGGATGTGAACATGGCGGGTATACCGATTTCTCTCTTGATTGAGTAGGCTTAAGGATATGGCATTCGTAGGTAGTTTGGACCAAGGAACCAGCAGTACTCGCTTTATGATCTTTGATCACAGCGGCAAAGTCGTTGGGCAACATCAATTAGAACATCGCCAAATCCTCCCCCAGGCAGGATGGGTAGAACATGATGCAGCTGAGATTTGGGACCGTGTTCAAGAGGTCATTACAGGAGCTCTCAAGCAGGCTAATCTCTTAGGTTCTCAGCTTTCGGCTATAGGCATTACCAATCAGCGAGAAACTACTGTGGCTTGGGATGTTCACACAGGTCAGCCTCTTCATAATGCAATTGTCTGGCAAGACACCAGAACCGCCTACTATCTTGAGGGTTTCTCCAGCGAAGACTCGGCATACATCAGTGAAAAGAGTGGCTTGCCTATCGCTCCATATTTTTCTGGCAGCAAGATGCACTGGCTCATTGAAAATTCAGAGGCGGTCAAGAAAGCTGTTGCTGCAGGAAGTGCTCGTTTGGGAACTATTGATTCGTGGATCCTTTGGAATCTCACTGGCGGCGTGCAAGGTGGAACTTTCAACACCGATGTCACCAATGCCAGTCGAACCCTTCTCATGGATCTTGAGACTCTCAATTGGGATTCACGATTGCTCTCCATCTTTGGCATTCCAGCAGAATCACTCCCTGAGATTAAATCCTCTTCCGAAATTTATGGCACCACCAATCCCCATGGGCCACTAGGTGCTGCAGTACCGATTGCTGGCATCCTCGGAGATCAGCAAGCTGCAATGGTGGGGCAAGTTTGCTTTGATCGAGGTGAATCAAAGACCACATATGGCACAGGAAACTTTGCTCTCCTTAATACAGGAACAGAGATTGTTAGATCAAAAAACGGTCTTCTCACGACAGTCTGCTATCAATTCGGAGATGATCCTGCTCATTACGCTCTTGAAGGCTCTGTTGCTGTTACAGGTTCTGCAATTCAATGGCTTCGTGATCAGCTAGGAATAATTACTCATGCAGCAGATACTGAAGCGCTTGCATCATCTGTGACCGATACAGCTGGAGTTTATTTTGTTCCAGCATTCTCAGGTCTCTTTGCTCCCTATTGGCGCAGTGATGCAAGAGGCGTCATAGTGGGACTTACTCGCGCTGCAACTAAAGCACATTTGGCACGAGCTGCCCTGGAGGCAATCTGCTATCAAACACGAGATGTGATGGATGCGATGGTTGCAGATAGTGGAGTGCCTATGTCGGAGATGAGAGTTGATGGCGGCATTACAGCCAACTCTTTATGTATGCAGATGCAGGCAGACATCATGGGGATTGATATCACACGACCACTTATTACTGAGACCACAGCTCTTGGCGCAGCATATGCAGCAGGTCTTGCAGTTGGAGTGTGGTCATCTACTGATGAATTGAAGTCTCTCTGGCAACAATCTCGCCGTTGGCACTCAACTTCATCGCCAGAATCTCGAGAAGTGGGCTATAGCGGCTGGAAGAAAGCGATTGAACGCACCCTGAATTGGGCATAGGCGAGATAGAGTTACACCACTATGAGCGCAGTGAATGAGATTAAAGAGTTATCAGCAGGTGTGATTCGAACAGATCGCACCATGAATGATGGCCGAACCATTCGCTACTACGACACAGCAGGTCAGAGCCGTACAGTGGCCGACCAGCGCGAGAAAGAAGAGCAGCCAGGAATTGGTGAACTTCGCTTAGATCCTCTCGTTAACGAGTGGGTTGCAATGGCCGCTCATCGCCAGGGACGAATCTTCCTTCCCCCTAAAGAGTTATGCCCCCTATGCCCAACAACAGGTGAACTCCTCACAGAGATTCCTGAGGCAGATTATGAAGTTGTTGTCTTTGATAATCGCTCCCCTTCACTTCGTCCACCTGTAGGAGATTTTGCCCTTCCTGATTTAGTGGGTGCAGATACCGATGAAGGAGTGGCAGCAGGCAAGTGTGAGGTTATCTGTTTTACAGGTGACCATGGTGGTTCATTTAAGACACTTTCGCCCCAAAGAGTTCGCACACTTCTTGAAGCTTGGAGAGATCGCACTTCAGAGCTTTCTCAACTTCCTTACATCGAACATATCGCTCCATTTGAAAATCGTGGAGAAGAAATTGGTGTGACTCTTGCCCATCCACATGGACAGATCTACGCCTACTCCTACCTTCCACCTCGCGTTTCAAAGATGCTCAGCGTTGCTCGAGAACATAAAGAGAAGACTGGTCGAGTTCTTTTCGATGATGTCTTGGCTCGCGAGCTTCGTGATGGAGTCCGCATCATCGCTCGCAATGAACATTGGGTTGCATACACACCCTATGCATCTCGCTATCCATTTGAGATTCATGTAGTTCCACTTCAGTCTGTTGCTGACCTCACAGAGTTATCTCCAGCTGCCTGTGATTCATTTCCCCCTATTGCAATTGAGGTAATGCAGCGCCTCGATGGAGTCTTTGGAATCGAGATGGCATATATCGCAGCATGGCATCAGGCGCCCGTGCGACAGGGTCGCGACCTTCTTCGTCTTCACTGGCAAATCACAAGCGTTCGTCGTGCTCCTGGAAAGCTGAAATATTTAGCAGGATCAGAATCTGCCATGGGTGCATTCATTATGGATATGAAGCCTGAACAATCAGCACAGCAACTCAAAGATGTGAAACTCTGAGAAATGTCTAACCTTGAAAATGCTTTCACTGAACTATTTGGCAAGCGTGCTGAAGTAATTGCTGAAGCTCCAGGTCGAGTCAATCTCATCGGAGAACATATCGACTATAGTGAAGGTTTTGTTCTTCCTTTTGCAATTGCAGATCGCACATATGCCCTAATCTCGCGTAACTCAGATGGGTTAGTTCGTATTGCATCTCAACAGCGTAAGAACCGCATCTTCACTATCGATATTAAGGATGTGAAGCCAGGCAGCGCTGGCGAATGGGAAAAATATGTATTGGGAGTTATCTGGACTCTAGGTGTAAATGATGGCGTGGACATTCTTGTCGATGGCCATGTCCCATCTGGAGCTGGACTCTCCTCATCTGCAGCCCTTGAGTGTTCGGTAGCTGTTGGCCTCAATCTCCTCTTTAATCTCAATCTCAGCCTTGAAGATCTTGCTCGTGCTA
>JACCDW012079228.1_pt1 | contig 10608 bp, 13 predicted proteins | sample 7449781 | NCBI WGS metagenome assembly JACCDW01 (sample SAMN15323449, study PRJNA562643) | freshwater metagenome | isolation source: river surface water | place: USA:Blue River Watershed | collected 2017-08-18
ATTGAGAAGAAGTGTAAAGAGACTCAAGGATGTATCAAACGAGGTTGTAAGAAAGAAGTAGAGAAGTCAGAGAAGATGAAGAAGATCTCATCCGACATTTTAAAAAAAGAATGTAAAAAAGAGACAAAAACAAAAAATATACAAAAAATGGTCGAATGTATCACCAAAAAAATGAAAGCAAGTGATTATAAGAAGATATCAAATGCTAGTATTGAATTATCAGGTTGCCAAATGAAAAAATGCCAGAAAGAACTTAACTCTCTCGGAAAAAATATATTATCTTTTTTAAATCAACAAAAATCCAAAAAATAAATAAATAAATATTCTTTTTTTTATAACTTTTCTTTATATTGGTTTCATATAAAAAAAATTTGAATATAAAGAATAGGGATTATAAAGATGCCGGAGGGACCCGAGGTTACATATATGTGTCATGAGTTGAATGAGGAGTTTAGGGGTACAATATTAGAGGATATTCAGATTAAAGGTGGACGTTATACTCGTCATGGTGTACCCAAAGAATTAGTTCATTTTATTGATTCTATCTTACCTGCAAAGATTATTAAATTTCATCATAAAGGTAAATTTTTATATTGTGAATTTGATAAACCTTATTATTTAGGTATTGTTTTAGCGATGACAGGACATGTGATGTTTCAACCATCCACTCATACTCATTATCATTTTATCACCAATAAAGGTACATTTTATATAGAAGATATGAGAAACTTTGCTTCTATTCATTTATATCATCCAAAGGAGTTAATGAATAAAATACAGAAGATAGGTCCGGACTTACTTCATGAGAAGGTGACAGATAAACTATTTATCGATAGAATAAGAAAATATCCAAATAAACCGATAGCGACAGTATTATTGGATCAGAAAGTTATATCAGGAATAGGGAATTATTTAAGAGCAGATGGTTTATATAAAGCAAAGATATCACCTTTTCGATTCGTGAAGGATATGAAAGATGAAGAATTGAAAAAATTAAAAAAAGAGATTTATAATATAATGGTATGGGCAACGAAGTCACATATACAACATAAGTATATGCGTTCATACCAATTTTTAGTATATGGTCGAAAATCGACGGATAGGGGTGAAGATGTAGTAGCCACTAAATTAGAACCAGGAAGGTCTATTTATTGGGTACCGAAAGTACAGACTTAAAGAGAGAATTCTGTTAACTCTTCCTCTTCCATTCTTTCATGTTTTACAGAATATTCTACTAGGAATCGAGAGAGGAGTCGAGGATGATTATAGATCTCATAGAGAAAAGATAGAGATTCATCGATTGAACAGAAGAAAGTCTTAAAATTTTCCTCATTCAATACTCTCCTATCCGTCATCATGAAAAGTGTTGTTGCCAACTTCTCAGACTTTGTATATGTGACAGATGCCATAATATAGGCAAATGTCTCTTCCATCTTCTCTTCAATATCTTTATATATCGGTGATTTTAATAGATAATTAAAACGACTCTCCGTCTCAAAAATAATCATATCTGACATTATGTCATTTCTTACATACTTTCTCCATAGATTGGTATGCTGGTCTCGTAGTTGATACAAAAACTCTTCTCCTTGACACTTTCGAATACGATATCTGTGTAAAATTCGTGTCTCTGAGTTCATATCCTCGTATCGAGCCATAAATGAACGCATATTCTTCTTAATATCCTCTTTTTGTGTCTCACTCAACTCCCTCTTCCATTCTTCTAAATGGAAAAAATCGAAGAATTCATCTATCGATAACTCCTCCGTATTTCGGATATTTTTACGTACCTTTTCTACTAAATCACTCAAAGCGACTGTGTGCATGGTTGATTGTGGTTTTTTTTGTTAATTTATTGCTATAAAATATGATGATATTATGTTATTTTTTCAATTTTTTTCATTTTATTTACGTTTACCATTCTTCTTCAAATTTTTTTTTTGAAGATTTTCCGTAAATAATTTTATAATGTTCTTCTAAACTCATCTCTTTCTCCATCTCATCCATCTTTTTATGATACTCTTCGTTTTTTTTTTGGTCTCTCGATGTCATATTTACAACCTTTATCTTCTTCTCTTCTTCTTCTCTTAATTTTTTATTACGAATCTCTCTTAATTCTTCTTCTGTCTTCGGTTTCATATAAGATGGTATGACATTTGGATTATAATCATCTAATTCACTCTTTTTCTTACGATAGACCAAAAATTGATAAGTCCTCTCTTCTGCCACAAATTTTGATAATGGAAAATTATCTATCGTCTTTGGAAGTAAACCCTTATTGAAAAATAATTTTCCAAAATCTTTATATAACTTCTCTGTTATATTCTCTATCTCTAAATAATATTGATCATGTTCTTTTTCATCTCTGTATAACTTCCACATTATCTCATCTCGAATATCAATGATTAATGTTTCAACATCAAAATGGAATTTTTCTTGTGTCGATGGATCAAATCCCATACCATCCTTTTCCCTCTCATATGTCTCAAAATGTACTTCAAAATTTACTTTCATTCTTCTAAATCTTTATTTTTTATAATCTTTTTCTTTATATTCAATTAAACACATATTTGGTTAATTAAAAATAGAGAGCTTTGGAGATATTTGGAAAGAATAGTTCGAGTATATAAATTGTATAGAGTCCAATACTAAAATATAGAATGGTTGTTAATACGATATACTCTACTTGTTCATCATTTCTGGCTCCAAAAGGAGCGGAATGATAATGGTTATCCGTGCCATGTCCGGATAACCGTTCAAATCCATGTACTTTTACATCATTCATCAACATACACTCTTTAAAGACTAAGAATGTATAGAATGCAAATAGAAAATCAAATGAATAACAATAAAATTGATAAATCATTTGAGTCATCTTATTTGGAATATATCTTTGGATAAAATAAACATAGACATATAGATTGACCATATGATAAAATGCTACTATCTTCATCACTGTGTGACAATGTTGAAGTGTATAGATAAAAATAATCTGACCTATATTGTAAAATACAATATTCCAATGGTCATTTTGAAAACCTGGATTTACATAGAGTGCGATGGTATTTGAAAATAAAACCATCATGATATCATAACTGATAACTTCAACTTTATTCTGATGAATCATTGGATAAAAATCACGAAGATAAAGATTATTCCATTGAATATTTTTCAAATGATGAAAGTCAACATTAGAATAGAGTTGATAAAGAAGATAAGTTGTGGATGCTATCACAAAATAGTGATAGTATCGAATATAACTTCTATATTCTGCATGATATAACATTCTTTTACTTTTTTTTTATTATATTTGTTCGTTATTTTACAATATAATAATTATAACTTTCATTTTTTATTTTATAAACGTATCCATTTTACGTATATATTCTTTCTATTCATTCTGTTGATTTGTCTCCTATTTAAAGAAAAAGGGATAAAAAGGGGTATATAAAGAAAAATGGGAATCTGTTGTGGTAAAGAGGAGAAGAAGAATGTATTGGAAGGTAAAGAGATGGTAGTACGAGATGACCGAAAATATTTAAGTGAGGTGAATGAGAAGGATATTAAATATTTTTCATTTGAAGGGAAGCGTTTTGTGGTAAAACCGTGTAATATTTATGATGGTGATACTTTTAGTATTATCTTTTTGTATCATGGAGTATTGATGAAATATCGTTGTCGTTGTTTAGGATATGACACACCGGAGATGAAACCATCATTAAAGAATCCGAATAGAGAGAAGGAGAAAGAGATGGCAAAGAAGGCGAAAGAGAGATTTATTGAATTATTAAGTAAAGGTAAAGATGGATTAGTGGAGGTAGAATGTTTTGAATTTGATAAATATGGAAGAATATTAGTAAAAGTGTATAATGGAGTAGAAGACAAATCATTAAATGATATTATGATTGAAGAGGGTCATGGTTTAGCGTATGATGGTGGTAAGAAAGAATCGTTTCAGTTTGAATAAATGATGATTATTTTTTTTTAATTATAATTTTGATAGAAAGGTCTATCAGAAGTCGATATAAAAATAGATGGGACCATCTGGATTTTCGATATGTAGGGTAAATTCATCCATCATATTAAATACCTCATAATCCCTACCATTATGTGTTTGCATCATGGATACTTCTAAATCCATCATCTCTGAATTAGAAAAGACATAAAATATATCTGAAAAAGATGTAGAATGAGTGTATTTTACATAATCTTTTAGATATTTTTTTATCATTCGCATGGTTAAAACAATACGAAGAAGATGTTTTGTAGTAAGAGGATGACCTTCATTCGGAAGTTGAATGGTATGTGTGATAGTAGGATTCAGTGAATCTGACACAAAAATATATCCATTCTCATAAATAAAAAGACTCAGATGAAGACTCTTCATCTCTTTTTTATGAAAAATCGTAAATTTATATATATCATGGTCTGAATACTTCTTGATTTGAAGAGGAATCCTATTCTTACACTTCTCCTTCATAGTATCTCTCAACTCTTTACGGAAAGATGACGGATAAAGAATCGGTGTCTCCTGTGTTGTTGACTCCATTTGTTCGTTATTTATTCATTCTAATAAAAAAATGAATATAAAGAAAAAAAAGATCATTTTTTATGAATTTAGGTTTACGTTCTGATAAAAAGAATCAATTTGTTGTATACATCTACCAGTATAATGAGTAGGAGAGAGGGATATTTGAGAAGATTTGAAGATTTTTGATAATAATTCATCTTTTTGAAGTTCTTCTAAAGGATATAGGATGGAGGAGTCAGTTAAAATACGACGAATCTTTTCATGTATCTCCTGTCGGTCAAGACCTAATTTAACACCTTGTATGATAATCTCTTCAGAGATGATATTTGGCATCTTCATAAAGATAGAATTTTCAATATTTTGAGTATTTACAAATAAAGAAGAGGTAAGTTGTATAGAATCATGTAAGATGGTCTCGGTTAATAAGAAGACCTCTGGATAGATAATTCTTTTTACAGCAGAATCATCTAAACTTCTCTCTAACCATTGATTGATATAAGTCTGTTCGATGGTAGATTGTTGTTGTATGACATAACGACATAAAGAACATATCTTTTCACAAGTGATAGGATTTTTTTTATAAGGCATAGCAGATGAACCAATTTGTTCTTTTCCGAAGGATTCTTGTATCTCCTCTTTACTCGCTAATAAACGAATATCATTCATGATTTTATAGATGGTTTGACATAGATTACTTAAAACTTGAAAGACGATCACATCGATTTTACGCGAATATGTCTGACCACAAATAATCAATGATTTTTCAAAACCATAATGTTTACTTAATTTTTCATTTAGGAGAATGACTTTTGAATGGTCACCATTAAAGAGTTTGAGAAGTGTATCTTCAGACCCAACAGTACCTTTTATACCACGAAAAGCTAATTTTTGAAGTGATTCTTGTAAAAAGAGTATATCCATATATAAATCCTGATTCCACATTGTAAATCTCTTTCCTATCGTTATCAATTGTGCCTGCTGTAAATGTGTGTACGCAAATGTTGGTATTTCTTTATATTCAAATGATTTATCTTTCATTTTGTTAAATAACTCTTTTTCTTTAAGTAGAATGAATTGTAGACTTTTTTGAATGAGAATAAGGTCAACATTATCATTAATGAAGTTGGAGGTTGCTCCTAAATGAATAATTTTACGGGCATTCGGACATAAATCTCCAAAGGCATGAATATGAGCCATAATATCGTGATGAAAGCGTTTTTCATATTCATCAATTTTTTGAAGATTGATATTATTCTTCTCTTCATTCATCTCATGAATCATCTCATCGGTGATGATATCAATACCTATCTCTTTTTGATATTTTGCTAGTGTTATCCATAAATCTCTCATTTTACTAATTTTTGAATGAGTCGACCATAGAGGGGATAGATGAGGGGCTTTATATCTTTTTCCAATGACAGATTCATATGAATTCTCCATATTTTTATATGTAAAAAGGATAAAAAGAAGAGAGTTTTACCGTGATTATAATAAAAATGCATAAATATTTATGCATTTGTAGAAGGACGAGTATCATGAAGACGTTGTAGAGTAGCCACTTTTTGAGAGAGCATGTGATTGAGTCCAATAATCTTCCTTTTGAAAAAATTCTTATTCTGATGAATGAAGAATTCACGTGTAGAATGATTTAAAAAATCAAACAAAAATTTTACATCATCATTCCGAAAGATAACAGGTTTGGATTCAGAAAAATCAATCAATTCAAAGAATAATTTCACAAATTTTTCAATCGTCTCGTCAAAACTCTTTAATGAAGTCTTTGGATCACAGAGAAGAAGGGTGTATTGTTGAATCGTATGAATCATTTTACGTATAAACTTCTGATCATTCTCATAATGAAGGATGCAAGTACGTGCCATGGTTGTTCTTTTTTTTTATTCATTTATAAAAAGAAAATAGATTAAAAATGTATGTTTTTTCATTTTTTTTAAATAGTATGAGGATTATTCGAGAAGATACAGAGAATATTAAGTTTACGTTCAATAAATCTCTTCATATCATCCCATGAATCGAATCTTTTAAGTTCATTTTGATAATATAATTTAAAGATATTTAGATCTTGTAAGATATCAATTTTATTGATAATACAAATTTGACAGTTATTGATATGTAAAGCGGTTTTTAGAGAGTCTAAATTAAGATAATTACATTGACGGCGACGACCCGTTGTAGCTCCATATTCTTTACCTAAATTACCTATTTTTATTAATTCTTCATTATCTTTGGGTTCAAACTCCATGGTTCCAACATAGGTGTCATATGCCTTAGCTACACCATAAATAAGTCGTATATCCTTCATTTGAATACCAGTATTAATGGCTCCTCCTAAAGTACAAGTAGAAGATGTACAATAAGGATAGTGATCAGTCCAATTAATATCTAATTCAAAACCTTGAGCACCTTCAAGTAAGACAGATTCAACTTTGTATTTAACGAAAGAGGAGAACCAGAATTGACGCATATCGACAACTTGAATACCGAGGGTTTCAAATTCATCTTTCATATCTTCTACTCTCTTTCCCGTTCTTAACATCTTTTGGGAGAATGTAGGACCTATACCTGAACCTGTAGTACCTATTTTGTTATTTGCTCTGTCATAATCAATACACTCCTGTGTGATGATGTGACATGCCTTACTTATCATTAATCTATCCCCTATCACAATACCTTTTTCTTTAAGTTCATTTAATTCTTCTTTGAGACGATTTAAATCGACGAGACAGTCAGAAGAGATGAGATTATATACATTGGAGTGAAGGATACCGACGGGTATCTGATGAACAACAAATTTTTGATTGTTTATATAGATAGTATGTCCTGCATTACCTGAACCATTAAAACGAATACATAAATGATATTGATTTTTGTTAATTAAATCATAAACGACTTTACCTTTTCCTTCATCACCAAAACTACAACCGAGGACAATGTCCACATACATAATTCTTACAATATTTTATAAACATATATTTTTTTTCTAAATTCTCCCTATTCTTCTTTTTCTTCTAAATTCATTTGATAAAAGACTTGAGTTAAATCAACAACCATGGAATCAGATTCTTTACTTGTATTATATAAAAAAGATTTACATTTATCAGAATGAATTTGATGACAAGAAAGAAAATGAAAATGGTATTTTATAAAAAGAATATCTCTCATCACTTCATAAAAGAGTATATCGTTTTTTTTATCATCTATTATATTTGATACACTCTTATTAAAAACTTCTTGATTTAATTTATATTCTTTATCTTCAAAAATAATGGAGATAGCAAACCATGTCATGGAGTCGTAAGAGACAGTATAAGGTGAATGAGGTAGTAAAACTCTTTTTTGAAGTTGTTTAGAAATATAAGTGTCTACTTCACTTGGTAAAACATTTTGATGATCTTCATTTGTAAAAAAATAAGAGATTTTATATAATTTGTTATCTATTTTCATAATTTTAAAGTCTTGATATTGATTTTTCATTTATTTTATTTAATAAAAGATATATTTTTTTTATATTCGTTAAAAAAAATGGATAAAAATGGGAGTAAAGAGAAGAAAAAATGAAGATATTGGATGATGTGAAGTTAGATTTTTCGGATGTGTTATTATTGCCAAAAAGAAGTGAATATGCGTCAAGATCACAAGTTTGTTTAGAGAGGAGTATGAAGTTTAAATATTCTCCTTATACATGGAGTGGTGTTCCTATTTTAGTTAGTAATATGGATACAACGGGTACTATTGAAATGGCATTAGAACTTCAAAAACATAAGGTTATCACATGTTTACATAAATATTATCATTATCAAGATATTCCTCAAAATTTAGATAGAAGATATTTTGCGGTCACAACAGGTATACAAGAACATGATTTAGAGAATTTAGATGAGATGGTACGAAATGTGGACCCCATGTTTATCTGTTTAGATGTAGCAAATGGATATATGAATCGTTTTATTGAAGTATGTGCTCAAGTAAGAAGTAAATATCCCGAAAAGATATTAATCGCAGGTAATGTTTGTACTTCAGAAGGTGTATTGGATTTAGTGATGAATGGAAAAGTAGATATAGTAAAGATAGGTATAGGAAATGGTAGTTGTTGTACCACTCGAAAACAGACAGGTATAGGTATGCCTCAATTAAGTGCTGTAATGGAATGTTCTGATGCTGCACATGGTGTAGATGCTCATATAATAAGTGATGGAGGTATACAAGTAATAGGTGATTTTTCGAAAGCATATGGTGCAGGTGCTGATTTTGTGATGAGTGGTTCTATGTTCGCTGCACATTATGAGAGTGGAGGAGAATTGATTGAAGAGAATGGACGAAAATATAAGATATTTTATGGTATGAGTTCAACAACTGCCATGAATAAATATGCAGGAGGTGTGGCTAAATATAGGAGTAGTGAAGGAAAGACTGTAAAACTTCCTTACCGAGGTCCCATAGAAAATACCATTCTAGAAATTATGGGTGGTATTCGTTCTTCTATGACATATTTAGGAGCGAAAAAGATAAAAGATATAGGTAAATGTGCAACATTTATACGAGTAAATCGTCAATTAAATACTATTTATAATGGACATGAACATTAATCATACATTTTTTTTTACGTATATTATTTATCAAAATAAAAATAATATAAAAAAATGAATAAAGAAGATGGATATAAAAAAAGAAAGAGTAGAGATAGATAAAAAAGGATGCAGAGATTGATTCAAGAATTTGAGGGTAAGAGGGTAGAGTGGTTAAGAAGAAAATATGAAGAGACGGATATGAATTATGATGATATCTTATACATATTGACATATTTACAACTTCGTGATGATTTTTGTACTTCGGATATAGTGATGTATGGTAAATTTGATTTTAATTATGATGAAGATGAATTTATGAAAGATTGTACAAAGGAAGAATTGAAAGAGTACATGAAGAAAAGAATGGATAAGAAGAATATAAAAAAAATTTATGAAAATCTTCCGGAAAAACCGTTTGTCCATAATGAAGAAGATATTTATTATGATTCAGATGAAGATGGAGATTTTAATGTATGGTCAAATAAAGTACAAACAAAAAATCAATTGAATCCTTTATATATGGCATATATCGGTCTATTTGATGTACTTCAGATGAGTTATATGAAAGAGAAGAATGAATTATTTTTAACTCTTCAAAAAGAATGGTCACACTATTTTATGAAGAAGATGTTAGAAGAACATTTTCCTGGTTATTTTATGATTAAAAATTTAGGATTTTCAGAAGATATTCAACGAAGGATATTTAAATATGTAGACCAACCGATGTTATTTAAGAAGATAAGTAAAAGTCCGCATATTTATATGGAGACAGTTCTTCAATATGCTGAATTAAATTGGGATTTTAATGAGTTAACAAAACATCCAAATATCACTTTAGTTGATATTAAAGAGAATCCTAATTTTCCATGGAAGATGAGACAGATATCGAAGAATCCGAATATCACAGAGGAGAATATTGATATGAATCCCCAGATTAAATGGAATTATCAAGATTTAAGTTTTAATTTGAATATAAGTAAAGAATATTTGATCAAGACTGAAGATGATAAAAAAAGATGGGATATTCAAATCTTTGAAAATAGAGTGATGTATAGAGGGATGAAGATGGTATATGAAGATGTACCTTTTCGACTTCGTCATATCATGATGAAATTTGATTTTATTCGTGAAAGAATACGTAAACTTTAAATGCGACCGAAGGGAGCCGAAGGGAGCCTTTTCGAAGAAGGAGAAAAGCCACGGGCTATAAGCCCGTTGTTGGACGAAGTCCAACATTTAAGTAGAATGAAATTTTCATTTAGGAAGATTATAAAAAAAATGAATTGAAGAGGTGGTATGGAAGAGTAGGAGATATACATTTATTAAAAAGAGTACTAACGTAAATAGAAAAATGACCACAATTATGAGGAAATTGGATGATTTACAAGAACCTATCTTAGAGATATGGGATAAGAGTTCAAATTCGAACGTAAAGAGTAAATCGATAATGAATATCGAACTTAAAAAGGGAAAGGTATTTGAGGAGTTTAC
>JACCDW010551759.1_pt1 | contig 10607 bp, 8 predicted proteins | sample 7449781 | NCBI WGS metagenome assembly JACCDW01 (sample SAMN15323449, study PRJNA562643) | freshwater metagenome | isolation source: river surface water | place: USA:Blue River Watershed | collected 2017-08-18
CTCCTCATGCATTCTTGGGCGACTGTTGCTATCCCTCCATTGGCTGAACGGTTCGTTCTTCCTCGTCTATCCCTGTGGGATACAGCTCGTCAAGCGAAAGCTCCTTTAGAAGTCAAGGGTCTCTACCGGCTCTATGTGTGTGGCATTACGCCTTACGATGCAACGCACTTGGGCCATGCGGCTACATACCTCACCTTTGATTTGGTGAATAGATATTTACGAGCAACGGGCTCCGACGTTCGTTACGTCCAAAATATTACGGATATTGATGATCCACTTCTTGAAAGAGCAACGAGAGACGGCGTCGACTGGCAAGATTTAGCTCAATCTCAAATTGATCTTTTTCGCGGCGATATGGTTAATCTACACATTCTCCCACCTGATCATTATGTGGGTGTAGTTGAGGCAATGGATTTAGTTGAACGGGCAATCTCAAAACTGGAGAGCGCGGGAAGTACATATCACGTCGACAAAGATCTCTACTTTAAGGTTCGTGCTGATCACTCCTTTGGTTCACGTTCGCATCTTTCACAAGAGAAGATGGTGGAGATATTCGCAGAACGCGGCGGTGATCCTCTTCGTGTGGGCAAGGAAGATCCTTTAGATGCCCTCCTCTGGTTATCTCACCGGGAGGGTGAACCATTCTGGCCAAGTGCACTCGGCAATGGCCGCCCAGGTTGGCACATTGAATGTTGCGCTATTGCCCTCAATTTTCTTGAGCCGGATAGTGATTCTTCAACATCGATTGATATCCAAGGTGGCGGAAGCGATTTGATATTTCCGCACCACGAGATGTCAGCTGCCCAGGGAAAGATTCTTGAAGGTAGAGATTTTGCCTCACACTATGTTCACGCAGGAATGATTGGCCTCGATGGTGTAAAGATGAGTAAATCTCTTGGCAATCTCGTTTTCGTTTCGAAACTTGTTGCAGCTGGCCGCGATCCCATGTCAATTCGATGGGCCTTGATGGAACAGCACTACTCAGAAGACCGTTCTTGGAGTGAAACATTACTGACTTCGGCTGAGGGGTGGGTTGTTCGTTTACGTCGCGCGCTATCGATGATGGAAACCGCGCCTACAGATATTGTTATTGAAGGAGTTATTTCTTCACTGGCAGACAATTTAGATACACCAAGAGCTTTATCCCTGATTAAGTCTTGGATTGAAGAATCTGAAATCGGAAGTTCTGGGGGAGTACCCGGGGAACTTTCTCGAGCAATCGATTCCCTGCTGGGAGTTTCGCTTTAGTCGTTTACATTTTTCTGACGGCGGAGAAAACGTTCTACTTCACGTGCTAATTCTTCACCGCTCTCATCTCCTAGCTGATCAGCATCCTTGCTTTCTTCCAGAGTTTTTATGTATTCCTCAATATCAGAATCTTCTTTTACCATCTCGCTCACTGCAGCCTCCCATTGATGCGCAAGTTCAGGCAGGGCGCCATGTGGCAGGTTAATTTCGAGGAAGTCTTCAATCCCATTGAGTAATGCCAGAGTCGCCTTGGGCGAAGGAGTTGCGTTTGCGTAATGGGGGATTGCCGCCCACAGGGCAATCGCATCTACTCCTCGCTTTACACAACCATCTTGAATAACAGCGAGAATTCCAGTTGGACCCTCATATCGACTTACTTCAACTCCGAGCCGTGTTGCTATCTCGGGATGTGCTCCGGTTCCTGAGACAGGAATCGAACGAGTGTGTGGAGTATCAGCCAACATCGCTCCAAGAGTAATTACCAACTCAACCTCGAGATCATCAGCAAGATCTAGCAATTCGTTGGCGAAGGATCTCCACCGCATAGATGGCTCTACCCCTCGAACTAAAACGAAATCATGATCGCCATCTGGATTTCGCAATCCGAAGACTTGTAGGCCTGGCCAAGTAAGACTGCGAATCATTGAATCATCGACAAGAATTATCGGGCGATTGACTTGAAAGTCATAATAATCTTCAGAATCTATCTCTGCAATCAATTCTGCTGAAGATATCTGTTCTCCGTCGTTCACATTAGTTGGATTAAGCGTGGCAAGGAGATGATTAATAGTGCCGGTTGCTGCCTCGCCAGCATCGCTCCATCCACCGCATGCCACAACCATGATGGGTGAGCGCAGTAGAGGAATCTGATGAATCTCCATAAGGCCCACCTTACGGTAACCTCCTCTCCGTGACGAGCGGAAAACAACACTTAAGGAAGCGCGATGGATTACTCCGCAGCGCGATGGCTTCCCGCGTCATCATCGCCGATGGCGCCATGGGCACCATGCTTCAGGCTGCAGACCCTTCATTGGAGGACTTTCAGACTCACGAGGGCTGCAACGAGATTCTCAATGTCACCCGCCCAGATGTTGTTCGATCTGTTCATGATGCCTATCTCGCTGTAGGTGTTGATGCGATTGAGACCAACACCTTCGGTGCAAATTGGGCCAACCTCGCCGAGTACGGAATTGAAGATCGAATCTATGAGCTGGCCTATGAGGGTGCGAAGATTGCCCGAGAAGCCGCAGATGCCTTCTCAACTACAGAGAAACCTCGATTCGTTCTTGGTTCGCTTGGTCCCGGAACAAAATTACCTACTCTTGGACATACGACTTACGTTCATCTACGCGATGCCTATCGTGTTGCTTCACAAGGATTAGTTGATGCTGGAGTAGATGCACTTTTGATCGAAACGACTCAAGATTTGCTTCAAGCTAAGGCTGCAATTAATGGAGCTCGACTAGTTCTGGATTCCACAGATCGCGATGTAGTTCTGATCGCGCAGGTCACAGTTGAGACCACCGGAACAATGTTGCTTGGTTCTGAGATCGGCGCAGCTCTAACAGCTTTGGAGCCGCTAGATATCGATTTCATTGGACTCAACTGCGCAACCGGTCCAGCAGAGATGTCAGAGCACCTTCGCTATCTGTCCAAGAATTCACGTGTCGCAATTTCAGTGATGCCTAATGCTGGTTTACCTGTTCTTGGTCCAGATGGCGCAAGTTATCCTCTCGGCCCCGATGAATTAGCCACGGCACTCGATACCTTCGTGACCGATTACGGACTCTCTCTCATTGGCGGTTGCTGCGGAACCACACCCGCACATCTAGCCGCGGTAGTTGAGAAAGTTTCTGGGCGTGAAATCGCAACGCGAAAGATAAACGAGGAACCTGGAGTTTCTTCGCTATACCAATATGTTCCTTTCAATCAAGATCTCACATATCTTGCTATTGGCGAGAAGACCAATGCGAATGGTTCCAAAGCTTTTCGTGAGGCTCTCGTTGAGGAAGATTGGCAGAGCTGCGTCGAGATAGCGCGCGATCAGATTCGAGATGGTGCACATCTGCTCGATCTCAGCGTTGATTATGTCGGCCGTGATGGTGCGAAAGACATGCGCGAGATCGCATCTCGATTCGCTACCTCATCGACTCTTCCCATCATGCTTGATTCGACAGAGCCCAATGTAATTCAGGCGGGATTGGAATCGCTCGGAGGTCGTTCTGTAATTAACTCAGTTAATTATGAAGATGGAGATGGACCTACGTCACGATTCGCGCGAATCTTGCCACTTATTAAAGAGCATGGAGCAGCGGTAGTTGCACTCACCATTGATGAAGAAGGCCAAGCAAGAACCGCAGAATGGAAATTGCGCGTTGCTGAGCGCCTCATCAAAGATCTCACTGAGAATTGGGGTATCTCTGTCGGAGATATCATGATTGACACCCTTACCTTCCCGATTGCGACAGGACAAGAAGAGACTCGGCGCGATGGTCTAGAAACCATCAATGCAATTAAAGAGTTGAAAATCAAGTATCCGGAGGTACAGACAACTCTTGGTGTGAGCAACGTCAGTTTCGGTTTGAATCCAGCAGCACGAGTAGTTCTCAACTCGGTCTTTCTCCATGAATGCGCTCAAGTGGGTTTAACTTCCGCAATTGTTCATCCTTCAAAAATTATGCCAATTGCAAGGATTGAGCCTCGACAACTCGAAGTCGCGTTGGACCTCATTTACGATCGCCGAACTTTCGATGGCGATCAATGTACCTATGATCCACTTTCAGAGTACCTACAACTCTTTGAAGGTGTTGAACTTGCAGCCTCTCGTCTGACACGAGCAGCTGAGCTTGCAGCGCTTCCATTAGAAGAGCGCTTACAGCGACGAATAATTGATGGTGAAAAAGTAGGACTCAGTGACGATCTTGATGCTGCTATGGCGCAAGATATGAAGCCTCTAGCAATTATCAACGACCATTTGCTCGAAGGCATGAAGGTTGTTGGAGAGCTATTTGGTAAGGGGGAGATGCAACTCCCATTCGTGTTGCAGAGTGCTGAAGTCATGAAGACCGCAGTTGCCTACCTCGAACCATTTATGGAGAAGGCCGACGAAGGCGGTCGAGGCACAATGTTGCTTGCGACGGTAAAGGGAGATGTCCACGATATTGGCAAGAATTTGGTCGATATTATTCTCTCGAACAACGGTTATAGAGTGGTTAATATCGGGATCAAGCAGACGGTAAATCAAATTATTGAGGCAGCACTTGAGAATAACGTCGATGCAATTGGAATGAGTGGACTTCTCGTTAAATCCACTGTTGTCATGAAAGAGAATCTCGAAGAAATCACTTCTCGCGGTTTGGATCAGAAATGGCCAATAGTCCTTGGAGGTGCTGCCCTCACGCGCGCATTTGTAGAAGAAGATCTCTCATCGGTATTTCCTGGTGAAGTGAGATATGCACGCGATGCCTTTGAAGGCTTGCGCCTGATGGATGCAATCATGGCGATCAAGCGAGGCGAGCCAGGTGCTGCTTTGCCTGAATTACGTCAAAGGCGAGTTCGTACAAACACTCGAAATACTGATGCTGAAGTAACCGACACCACCAGAAGTGATGTTGCGGTCGATATTGATATCCCAAGCGCACCTTTCTTTGGATCTAGAATCGTTAAGGGCATCCCGCTTGCAGATTACGTTGGCATGCTCGATGAGCGCGCACTCTTTGTTGGCCAATGGGGTCTCAAGGGAGCTCGCGGTGAGTACGAGAAGATGGTTGAAGAAGAAGGTCGACCACGTTTGCGTTCATTGCTCAATGAGGTTCAATCTCAAGGTTGGTTAGAGGCAGCAGTTGTCTACGGTTACTTCCCATGTGTGAGCGATGGAAATGACTTGGTTATTTTGCATCATGAAGGTGAACTGAAGGGTCAAGAGCGTTTGCGCTTCTCATTCCCTCGTCAACGGCGAGATCGTCGACTCTGTATTGCAGATTTTTTCGCCGCCAAAGATTCTGGCGAAACTGATGTAGTTGCTTTCCATGTTGTCACGATGGGTAACACCATTAGTAAGGCCGCAAACACTCTCTTTGAGGCGAATAATTACCGTGAATATCTAGAACTGCATGGTCTCTCAGTTCAATTAACTGAAGCTCTAGCAGAACACTGGCATGCACGTATCCGTGAGGACTTAGCAGTGCGTAATTGCGATGCTCCAGATCTTCAGGGAATCCTTGATCAGGGCTACCGTGGTTCTCGTTACTCTTTTGGCTATCCAGCGTGTCCTGATATTGAGCAGCAAGTTCAACTCTGCGAACTCCTCGAACCCGGACGTATTGGTGTCGAGCTTTCAGAAGAATTCCAATTACATCCAGAACAATCGACCTCAGCGATTATCGTCCATCACCCCGAGGCTAAGTACTTTAACGCCAACTAGCTTTTATCCACATCAAGATGGGTTGTGGGCAGGACAGATGTTTTTAAAGGAACACCAGTCACAGAGCCTACTCTTCTTCGTCGGAAAGAAATCAGTATCAATTGCGGTGAGAATCTCATCTCCGATATTGCGCAGGATCCGTTCCGTAGCTTCTAACTCTTTCTCCGTGGGCGAACTCTTTACAGTATTTCCATCACCGAGATAGAGAAGTTGAAGAAGCCGGGGAAGAACTCCTTCATTGCGCCAATAGAGCAACGCATAGACCCGTAACTGAAAGAGTGCTTTCTCTTCCCAGCCAGGCTTTGGAGACTTTCCAGTCTTGTAATCGACAATGCGGACTTCACCAGTTGGCGCGACATCCAATCTATCCACGTATCCATGAAGGTATATCTGATCATTAAAATCTTTCTCTAGGTGAAGTTCACGGTAAGTGGCATCAAAAGTTGATGGGTCCTCAAGAGTGAAATATGTCTGGAGAAGGGATTTTGCTCTATCCATCCATTCTTGCTTATCTGTAACCAGTTTCTCGAGTTCGGGTTTCTCTGCAATCTGACGTTGCCACGCACTTGGTAGAAGTGATGTGGCACGCTCATGGTTTCGCTCAGGACGTGGAACCTCGAAGAGATCTTCAAGTACGGCGTGGACTAACTTTCCGCGTTCAGCGTCAAGACTGATTTCTTCCGGCAAGTTAAGAATTGAGCGATATTTGTAGAGTTGCGGACAATTTGTGAAGTCATTAACGCGACTTGGGGAGAGACGCAATTTTTCCATATCGCGACCTTACTGGCGATTTTCTCTCAACAAAGTGATATCTCGCCTAAGATGTTCCCGTGTCTAATTCAGCGAATGTAGGAAGCGGCTACTTTAAAGCGGGCGACCGAATCCAACTCACGGATCCAAAGGGAAAGCTCTATAGCTTCACTATTACCCCCGGAAAAGAATGGCACACTCATAAAGGCTGGATTGTCCACGATGAATTAATCGGCCTCCCTGAGGGCTCTGTTGTTAGTACTACCGCTGGACTCAAGTTCACCGCATTCGTTCCGCTGTTGGCAGACTATGTTCTATCGATGCCACGTGGTGCAACAATTGTTTATCCAAAAGACGCTGCAATGATTGTTGGGGTCGCAGATATTTATCCAGGATCCCGAGTTCTTGAAGCGGGAGTAGGCAGTGGTGCACTTTCAATATCTCTCCTTCGAGCAGTAGGGGAGAATGGTTTTCTCCATAGCGTTGAACGCCGTGATGATTTTGCAAAAATCGCCCGAGCTAATGTGGAAGATTATTTTGGTGGGACTCCATCTCAATGGCGCTTGGATGTCGGTTCCGTTCAGGATCAAATTTTCGGCGAACCTTTTGATCGAGTTGTGCTAGACATGCTTGCACCATGGGAGTGTGTTTCCATGGCGGCTGAAGTTCTCCGACCAGGCGGGGTGTTTCTCGCTTACGTTGCAACAACGACACAATTGTCTGCAACGGCAGAAGCGCTGAAGGAAGACGGTCGTTTTACTGAACCTGAAAGCTCGGAAACTTTGGTTCGAGGTTGGCATCACGAGGGTCTTGCCGTTCGTCCGCAGCAAAGGATGATAGGCCACACCGGCTTTCTCATTATTAGTCGGAGGATGGCGCCAGGAATAGAAGTTCTGGCTCGTCGTCGACGTCCAGCGAAAGGGGCTTACGGTGTCTCGGAAGAGTGAGCGATTGGTAAGTCTGACAATTGCCCTGCTTGCAACAAAACGATATCTCACCAAAGCTGAAATCTTTGCAAATATCGAAGGCTATGACGGTGATGGGGAAGCGAAAGATCGAATGTTTGAACGAGATAAGGATGATCTGCGTTCACTCGGTATCACGATCGAGGTAGGAAGTTTTGATCCACTCTTTGACGATGAAGCGGGATATCGCATCAAACCAGAGAGTTACGCACTTCAGTTGCAGAGCCTTGATTCAGTGGATATGGCCTTGCTTTCACAAGCGGCGCGATTGTGGAGAGAAGCCGCTTTGGGGGATTCTGCGCAGAGTGGCCTTAGAAAATTAAAAGGTCTTGGTATTGAATCAGATTTCGATACCGTCATCGATGTAAGTGCCACTGTACAAAGCACACCAGAACAAATTCCTGACCTCATCGAAGCAATCGGATCTCGTACCGTCATATCGTTTGAGTATCTTGATGAGAATATGGGAACAAAGTTACGCACAATCGAGCCATACCGAATCTCTAATACTAGAGGTTACTGGTATTTAATTGGCAGAGACCGCGATCGCGAAGCGATGCGTACCTTCCGAGTGGACCGGATAGCTTCCTCAATCGCGATCATTGGCCGAGCGTCTGCTTTTGAAGTTGATTCTGGCGCTCTTAATGCAGAAGATTCCAAATTTCAAGCGCTCTCTGAGCGCGCTGTCCTGGCAATTAGAAAGGGCCGCGCAGAACGCCTCAGAGGTATCGGAATAGTCTCCGAGATCGATGCTGATTGGGATCGGGTTGAGATTTCATATCGAGATGAAGCTAGTTTTCTTCAGCGAATTCTCTGGTATCAAAGTGATGTAGTTATTGAAGGGCCTTCCTCCCTACGAGAAAACTTAATCTCGCGCTTAGAAGAGGCGGTGAAGCTCCATGCCTAAAGTGAGTGCGCCAATTCAAGAAGTTTCACGTCTTCTCGATCTAGTTCCATTTCTCTCAACACACTCGTATATTTCACTTAAAGATTTGGCGCTCGAATTCGGGGTTACCGAGAAAGAGATTGCAAAAGAACTTACTGCTCTCTCTATGTGTGGCGAGAATAAGTTTGAACTCATCGACGTAACCTTCGATTCGGGATATGTGACCATCCGAGACCACGAACGTCTCGACATCCCACGAGCACTCACAGGTCTTGAAGTTGCATCACTTTTGATTGGTCTCGAACTCATGCGAGATGGAGCAGGTGAGGAGCACGCAGAGATACTGGCAAAGATTGATTCTCTTATCTCAAAATTATCAGTTCTTGCCGGAGAAGCTTTAGAGATTGGGACTCATCCAAATGCTCATCACATCGCGAAGTTAGAACGAGCAATCGCCGAGCGTTCTCTCCTCAACATCTCTTACGAGTCATCGCTCACCGGTCAATCACACGATCGCCTAATCGAACCTCTCTCGATTTATAACGAAAAGTCACATACATATCTCAACGCCTACTGCCACAAAGCTAAGGCCTATCGAAATTTCAGACTCGATAGAGTGCTTGCCATCGAGAGTTCATCTGCTCAGCCCACAACCAATCACGTGAGAGAGACTTTGGGGGAGAAGGAGAAGTTCACAATTGAGATCCTGCGACGTAAGCGAGCAATTGCTGAGTTCCTCCAGATTGAGCAACTCTCTTCTGCTGGCGTGGTTGAGGTAGAGGCTTTCTCCTCAGAATGGATCGGCAAGACCGTTGCCTCATTTGCCCCGGATATGACCCTCAAGGCCCCCTTGTCGAATCGGGGCGAGATTCGTGCTTCCTTGGAGAATATTCTCTCGCTTTACCGCTCATAGACGCTCATCGTGCGATAGCGTTAGCCTGTACCGAGCGAGGCCCACAGGCCTCATACATAACGTCCAAGGAGTTACTTAGATGCCATTTCTACGCGAGCCAAGCCATATCCTTTTGCTTCTCATCGTTGTCACAATCCTCTTTGGCGCAAAGCGTCTTCCTGATTCAGCACGTTCTCTCGGTCGTTCAATGCGCATCTTCAAGTCAGAGATGAAAGAGATGAAGAGCGATGAACCACAAGAGAAGCCAAAGAACGACGACTCAACCGAGAAGTAATTTTCAATGGCGACCCCTGATGGCGGTCGCATGCCGCTTATCGAACACCTACGCGAGCTGCGCCGTCGAGTAGTCAAGTCCACCTTTGCGGTGATGATTGGTTTTGGCGTAGGTTGGGCTTTCTACAATCCGATTATTACAAAACTTGCTGAACCAGTTTGTGATCTTAAGAAGGCACAAGCTGAGGGCTTGGCCAGTTGCGGCTCGCTTTATATCAATGGCGTTCTTGGTCCACTCAATTTGCAGATTAAAGTCGCGTTATTGACCGGTGTGATCATCATGGCACCGATTTGGTTGTATCAATTATGGGCCTTTATCGCACCGGCGCTCCATAGAAAAGAGAAGAGAAATTCAGTCGCCTTCTTCGCAGCGGCAACTCCATTCTTCGCCGCTGGAGCAACACTCGGATACTTCATTCTTCCTGTTGCTATTCGTGTTCTCTTTGGATTTACACCTACATCACTTGAAAACCTTGTTAAGTTCGATGACTACCTCGACTTTGTATTAAGAGTTATCCTCCTTTTCGGTATCGCCTTTGAACTCCCAGTTTTTCTTGTTACCTTTAATGCAATTGGTTTCTTAAGTGGAATGGCAATCTTGCGTCCATGGCGCGCATGGATTTTCGGAATTACCCTCTTTATCGCAGGATTTACGCCGAGTGCAGATCCGCTCTCAATGCTTCTACTAGCGGTACCATTAATCGCTATGTATTTCATGGCTGGTGGGATTGCTCTTCTCAATGACCGCAGAAGAGATAAGAAGTTTAAAGCTAGCGAAGGTGGGGAAGGAGTTATATCTCCTGCCATGCCGATCGATTCCGCTGCTCCTATTGATCAACCCGATCAGTAGAGGAGCTGATTATGTGGCTGGTGGTTATCAATCCTCAATCGGGAAACGGACGAGGATCTGTAGTCGCAAAGGAAGTAACTTCCCATCTTTCCGCTAAGAAGGTTCCATATCAAACGCTTGCTGCAGGTTCTGCACGTGAGTTGAGTGGTGAAATTTCTCAGCGGTTATCACATCAAGAATTTCTTGGTGTGATTGCTGTAGGGGGAGACGGTTTAGCTCATTTAGTTCTCCAACATTGTGTTCCACAGCAGATTCCATTCTGCGTAGTACCTGCTGGAACGGGAAACGATTTTGTTCGC
>JACCDW010285085.1_pt1 | contig 10606 bp, 11 predicted proteins | sample 7449781 | NCBI WGS metagenome assembly JACCDW01 (sample SAMN15323449, study PRJNA562643) | freshwater metagenome | isolation source: river surface water | place: USA:Blue River Watershed | collected 2017-08-18
AATAAAAAAAACTTTTTTTCGTAAATTTGACTTGCGAGAATGTGGAAAGGGTAGTTTCCCCCACACAACCAATTTCTCTCAGCAAACACTTGAAGCAACAGCAAACAAGCAAAGATGTCTTCGACTACTACTTCTTCGACTTCTTCCACTTCTTCCACTTCTTCGCCCGCTACTCCTGCCCCTGTTAATCCTGAGCAGAGCCTTATGGAGATGTATGATAACTTGAAGGCTCTTCGTAAGCAACTTAAGAAGGAGCAGGACAAGGTTTATGACGACAATGGTCATCTTCCTAAGGATGAGGCCAAGAAGTATCGTAGTCATGATGAGATGATGGCTGCTGATATGTATTGGGACGAGTTGGATGAGAAGATTTATTACATTGGTAAGGCACTTCGGATGCTGAAGCGTGCAATGTATTAAAAGTAATTCTAAAACGATAAACCAGAGTTGTAATTTAAAAAAGAATCAAAAAAGAATTAAAAAGAATCAAAAAGAAAAAACTTTTTTTGTAAATTTGAGGATTATTTCAGTGGGTAGGTGGGTTTCCCCATTCTTTATCATCTTCAGCAAACAGCAACAATGCCTCTTTGTAAAGCAATCGTTCATGCGATGTCAGATGTTCATCCGAGGTCTATGATAATCCGTCAGTGTAAGTCTCAGGCAAGGCATGGAGCAGATACTTGTAGGGTTCATGACGATTATTTTCGCACCGAGCCTTGGATGAATAGAATTCTTTGTGGTGAAAATTTTCCTACTTTAGTTCTTAGTTCAAAAGATGCTTCAACGGAAGTTCATAAGAATCATATTCTTGAAACTCTAAGGTCGAAGCGAGTTGTTATGACGCATCAAGATTTTCGTTCAATTCCAAATACTGAAGCAAATATGGATATCTATCGTCTACTTTGTGGAGTATCTTATATTCATCCCTCTTGGAATATTCTTCTTCTAGTGAGAAATTTTGTGCATTACGTTTGGTTACTTGCACAAAATCTTCCGCACAAATCTTATCTTGATACAATTCTTCATAATCCCAATATGACAGACCTTTACATTTTGCGACTCTTTATTGCCTATTGGGCAAAGTGTGCAAAACTTCGTCCCATTATTGATATTGTTATTAGAGAACTTCTTGAAAATGATAGTAAGTTGTTTACTGTATCTTTATATAGTGAGAAATATATTCTTGATTTTATGTCAAAGAAAAACGCAAATGAGGATTCATCACTTATTCCAGAACTTCAAAAGTATATGATTGAAGAGATTCTTCCAATTATTCGTAACAATCGTAAAATCTCAAGACAAATCTGTAAGGACCGTATTGATACAGTAAATTCTGCGCTTCAAATGTCTGTAAAAGAAGAACTTGTGATGAAAATGTGGGCTCCTGAGCGGATTGAGGCTTATTATGAGAAATATGGAATCTTTCTACTTGATGAGGCCGACCCTTGGTTGATGGCGATTGCTCACGGTCCACGTGATTAAACAAAAAAATTAAACTATCTTATTTGTGTTATTAAAGATATAAAAATAAAAAACTTTTATTATAAACTTGATTAATTTTCTGTGGTTATTTTAAGTAGCACAGCAGCAACTAATTAAAAATGGTAATTAAAGCAACAGATACTCTTCGTCTTAGTCAAAATGAAGACGAATACGTGACTAAATTTCGTGAAGCGCGTCTTGATACTTGTAATTGGGGCACAAGAAGATATATGGCTAAATGGTTAGTAGGAGGTGAATATGATCCTGGTAGTATAAATGCTATTAAAATTCGCAATGCTATTCGACAAGGTTATAATACAAAGAATAGTATTCTTAATTATTTACAATCACAATTATCTTATATTGAAATTCAAAGACATGTTCGTAATATGAATAAAATGGGAATAATTATTAAAGTTGAATAAAATATCTCATATGTGTTCTGAAAATTAAAATAAAAACAAGATAGAACAAGAAAAAAACAAAACTTTTTTTTTCGAGAAAAATTTGAAATTGGAAGTGAATGCTATGAGGGTTTCCCCATTCCCCAACATTCAGAGCAAACAGCAACCAGCAACCAGCAACAGCAAAGATGCCTCACGCAGCCGTTCACAAAAGTAAGCAGAAGAGTAAATCTCGCAGTGCAGGAGGAGTCGAGTATGAGTATGCTCGTCGTCTTCACGCAGTTGATGAAGATGAGGATGTGCCTATCGGTCGTATTACAAAGATTGAGAACGCACGAGACCGAGCAGTCATTACATTTTACGATGCCAAAAAGAAGCAGATTGTTGAAGTCCGCGCAGGAATTCCTGATAAGAATATTCAGCGTCTAGGACCAAGTGTAGGTAGTTATATTGTTCCAGTCGAATCTGGTAAAAACAAATACGAAATCTTTCTTATTCTTAGCGATGAGGATGCGCGTCGTCGCACAGACCGTGTTCATAAAAGCATTTTGAATTTCTCCTATGGTGGAGGTTCTTCTTCTACAATCCACGATGACTGTGGTATTGAGTTTGAGGCAGAAGAGGAGTCTAAGCCAGAGTCCACAGAGGAAGTAAAGTCTAAGAAGGACAAAGTCAGTAAGCATACAGAGCGTCTTCTTCGTGAAGAGGTCGATGATGGTGATGACGTAAATGTAGATGATATTTAATTCTGTGTCTGTATGTAATTCTGAAAATAAAAAAATAAAAAAAGAAAAAATAAAAAAAGAAAAAAACAAAAAAAGAAAAAACAACAAAAAGAAAATAAAAGAAAAAACTTTTTTTTCTGGCAGGGCATAAAAATGAACGGCTTTTTTTAAGGAGCAGTGTATCACAAATGAGGTGTACAGGTTTTGGACAGAATGGATGTATATATCCAATTAGCAAAGAATCTCCCTGGAACCTATGCGTAAGTTGTACAAAGATTGTGAATCGTCATTTTCTAGTAGAAACGATGCGTTATCTCGAAGCAAATGATACAAGTGGCAATATAAATCTTTTAGGAACTTCAGTAGATATGCGAGATTTTCGTTTTCTGTTATCTATTTTTGAGCGCATAGAATTAACGCCAGGTTTCAAGGACCCAAGAATAACATTCTTATTTATGGTGGAGGCGCGGATGCCAAATAATTTTAAGGATGTGGCGAAGGCCTTTCTTAAACAGAATGGATTTATAACAAGTCTTACATTATTTTATAAGCAACATTTACCTTACAAATTAGAATCAAAATTAATCTGTCGAGTATTATGGAAGTTATTTAAGATTTCTGGTTTGGACCCTCAATCCTTTCCAATTTGTCCGCATTGTTTTGCGAGGGTTGCTGAAACGTATTATAGAAAACAAAATGTAAGGGCAGGAGAAATACCAACAAAGTTAATTGAGATTTTTCGATTTTATTCCGCAGGAAGACAATCTCTTCTATGGAAGGAAGGAATTCAAAGATGTCTAGATATTTTATGGATGGAAAAGAAGGCGAATGATATGAATTGGTTACGTTTAGGGGATGCTTTACAGAATGCGATACCTGACCAAGTAGAGTTTAGTGAGATAATAAGAAAAATGTTAAAAAATCCAGTAATGCTTGAGTATATACTTTCGGATACATTAAACCCAGATATTAAATTATTATTTGAAATCTGGTCAGGTGAAACCTTAAATGCTCAGTATACAAAAAAAGTAATAAAGTCAAGGTCAGAAATTTTCAAAGAAGATTTAATAATTAAAACGTGGCATCCTAAAAGGTTATTTAAGTGGTGTCTAGATTTGGAAGATTTACAGGATTTTGCACCAATAAGCGATGAGGATGAGGCATACTTTCTTGCCATCGTTTAAAACTACTAATATCAATATTACCGTTAATTTCGCACAATTCTTTCCAAGAAAGCCATTTGGCTTCGCTAACTTCTTCTATGTCAAAAATGTATGTGGGATATTCTCTAGGGACATAATAAATATAATATCCTGCTGTATTTAACTTCTTATTAATGGGATGTTTGAATTGTTTATAAGAATAATATTCATCAGGAGGTACAACACCAGTTTCTTCATAAAGTTCTCGGAGTGCACATTGTAGGGTAGTTTCATTGGATTCAATATGACCTTTAGGGAAAGACCATTTATCTGATTGGCGACCTTTTACGGTAAGTATTTTTCTTTCAGGGCTTATAAGAATACAACCAAAAACTTGTTGTTTTCTTGATTTATAAGAACTCCAAGGAGTGAATGAGTTCTTAGTAGTTGCTGGATTTTCTTGAAGTATCATTGGAGTAGGAAAGGGTAAGTGTATTTCTACTTGGTAAATTACAAAAAGTGGAATGCCTAAACTCAAATTTAGTAGGGTTGAAAGTATGAAGTGGGTAGCACCGCATTTGACAGGGGGTCTTGGGAATCGATTATTTGAATTTCATGCGGCATTTAGTGCATCTAAGAAATGGAATCGAAAGTGTGTATTTTTTCTACCAATGTGTCATAAAAATGACCATGGACCATTTGAGACTATTTTTAATCTTTATCCATCAATTGAAATTGTAGAAACAGCATCTGAATGGCAAGTGATACCAGAAAAATCAGGGCAGTGTTTTATCTATAGTGAATTTTCTGATGAGCCTTCAAGTAATAATCTTGTAATTGGTGGATGGAGGCAAACACATTTATATTTTAAAGATATTGAACTTCTTACGCCAAATTGGTCCTATTACATAAGTGAAGAACGGAAGAAAGAACTTCAAATGAAATATGGTTTAGGAGATACGTGTTGGATGTTCCATGTAAGACTTGGTGATTATAAGCAATTACCGCATCATCAGATACCAGTGGTCAATTATTATGAAAGATGTTTAAATGAAGTCCCAAAAGGTTCAAAAATTCTCTTATTTAGCGATGAGCCAGAATTATGTAAGGAATGGGTATTCAAGATGGTAAACTCTCGAGGATTAGAGTTTAAGGTATGTGAAGAAATGGATGAGGTAACTCCTCTTTGGATGATGAGTCAATGTCTTGGAGGTGGTATAGTTGCGAACAGTACATTTAGTTGGTGGGGTGCTTATTTTGCGAAACAGAATAAAGTATCAGAAAGGTATAAGGCATATTATCCAGACATATGGGGTAAAGGCTTACCACCAGCAAGAGATATAGTGCCAGAGTGGGGTATTCGTATGCCAATTGAGTTATAGCGTAGAAAATTTGAGTAACTTTTGTTGCGTTACATAGTTTCAACCTTTTACAAATTCTTAGCAAAATAGCAAACTCTTAGCAAATGTATAATGGTGCAGTTCCACTCTGGAAAGGATTTCATTATCATCCACATCAAGAAGCAGCAATTGAATGGATGGTAGAACGTGAACAAGATGATGTATCGCCTGGTGGATTTTTATGTGACGAGATGGGACTAGGGAAAACGATGGAGATTCTTGGATTTCTTAAATCTGCGAATCCCCAAGTGGTAGAGCATACTCTTATTCTCATGCCGCTGGCTCTAGTTACACAATGGTGTGATGCCGCTCAGAAGAGTGGTTTCAATGTTTTTCGTGTGGACAAGAAAACAAAAAAGTGGGCACCTCTGGGCATTGTGAAGTTCAATCGTTCCTTTGTCTATGTTACTCATTATGATTGTGCTCTTCGTAAGCCGAAATTGGTTACAAAGAGAGTATATGACCGAGTTGTCTTTGATGAAGCGCATAAGTTGGTGAATGCCTCATCAGTTCTTTATGAGCAAATGTCTGAGATTGAAGCCTATAACAAATGGATAGTTACGGCTACGCCTATTGTGAATGGTTTAGCAGACGCAAAGGCTCTCTTTATGCTTCAGGGAGTTCCAGAAAAGGATGTATCATCGAGGGCGAATGTTCTTCAAGATTTAGCATCGAAGATGGTATTGTATCGTGGAGTTGACCAACTTCGTCAAGTAATTCCAAATCTTCCAAAGAAAGAACGTGTGAAGTTCCATAATCTTCCATTTACGATGGATGATGAGGCCGAATTTTATAGAGCGATGCAGGGGGCAATTGTATCTCGTTGGCGAGCCTTGGAAGAAGATGGAATGAATCAAATGGAGGTATTTCGTCTTCTACTTCGTCTTCGTCAGATTTCAGTTCATCCACAGGTGTATATTAGTGCGAGAAAGCGAGATTTTCCAAAATATGCGAGAGCAGATTTTACGGCTGACAGTACAAAGTTCTTAGCCTTGAAGGGTTTAATTGATGAGCAGATGGATAAATCTCATAGATGGATTGTATTTTGTCATTTTCACGATGAGATGGAACTCTTGAAGGAATCATTACAACGTGATACCCGGATTAGAAGAATCCAGATTTACAGTGGCAGACAAACAAGTGAAGAGCGAGATAGAATTATTGAAAAATCGAAGGAAGATTTTACTGAAGATAAAGGTCAGGCAGAAGTATTACTTCTTCAACTTCATGCTGGTTCAGTGGGATTGAATCTCCAACATTTTGACCGCATTGTGTTTCTTTCTCCTTGGTGGACGGCTGCTCTAATGGACCAAGCGGTGGGCAGAGCAGTTCGTATTGGTCAAAGCGAGCGTGTGGAAGTTCATCATCTTCATCTTCAAGAAGAGATGACAATGAATATTGATGCGAAAATGATGGCAAAGGTTGCTGAGAAACGAGAACTCTGTTCAATGTCCTTGGAAGCAGCGGCAAGTCCAATTCATCATGAACTAAAAACAGCAGAAGACCCCAGATAAGATTTTACAAAAAAAACAAAAAAAACAAAAAAGAAAAGTATAGGTGAAAGAAAAAAAACCAATAATAGAGCGAATGGACGCATTTGATAGTTCAAAAATGAGTTTTTCATCTATGGCTTTTTTTGCGTTGGTGACTGGAATAGTAGTCAGTTATTTTGTATATATGATAATGTGCCGCAGTCAGACAATGCCAAAATATGGAACACGTGAAGGATTCTATGGTGCTCCAGTGGTTGGGGCAGGAGCCCCTAATTGTATGAGGGACAGTTCAGAAGCAGCAGCAATTATTGGTCTTTTTATGGACTCCGCACAAGTAGCAGAGGAGGGTAACCCGGATTTACAAGAGTTAAAAGTCTTACTTGGTAAATTAGCCTGTATGAAGCGTGATTTAATCCAAGTATCTGGTGTTGTGAATGCTACCTTATATAGTCCATTCTCAACTGCGCATGATGTCGAGCCAGTGGCTGAAACGGTAGGACGTTGTTTTGCGAAGACAATTCCTCCTAGAGATTTGGAGATTAGTTTTGACAAATGGAAGGCACGTGGACGATTCTTAATTCGTCGTTTATGTTCATCTTTTAATTTGGATGATGCCGAAGCAAAGAAGGCAATGTCATTATTTGATGCAGTCTTAGTGGATGTTTATGATGTTGCGCAACAAAAGTGTTTGAAGGGTGATGCAGAAATTCTTGGTAAGGTATCACCTCGAGATGTTTCTCCGTTTACGCCGCCTGAATTGGTAGAAATGAGAGATTATACAGGGTATTATTGAGATTTTATACTTTAGAATAGCCAATTATTAGGTAAACACACAAATTCAAAATAATCTTTCCAAAGACTATCTTGAATTACACCTTTTTCGCGGATGCTATGGATAACTTGATTTGGCCCGCTAAGAATCGCAAGATGTCCTTCATCCTCGATGGAATGAAAATTTCTTAGAAGTAGAGTTCCTAAAGGATAGGAAATGGTAGGGTCAAAGGGCAGCAATTTTTCTTGGTTTTGTAGATAAAGGCACCATTCATACGTGCCACCAGCGTAGAAGGATTCAGTGGTAACGCCAGGAATTTCTAGTGAAAGTTCTCTACGCAGGACATTGATAAGTCCAACACAATTTAAGAGTTCAGATTGAATCTTTTCAAGGGGTGGAGCGGGTCCATTAAAAGACCAGAAAGGCCCTGAATCTCCTAGGCAAGATTTGGAGGGAATCCATGGTGAATAGGCGATTCCAAGAAATGTCTTTGCTTTTTGAAGGATGAGTTGAATTCTTGAGTCCATTATAGAAATTTGCTAGGCAGGAATCAAGAAAAAATAAAAAGTCAAGTTTTAAAAAGAATATTTTTTTATCTTTGAGAGGCTTAAAAATAGGTTACTTAAACTATTTGTGTAGAAATAAGATAGCAAAATGCTGAGTAATACAAGCAACACTATGAACAGAACAACTGGAGTAAAAGGTAGTGACGTGTATAGCACGACTGGAAGTGAATTAGTAGATTTTTCAGTGATGCTAGTGCGAGGATGTCCAGAGGATACTATTAAGTCTGAAGTGAAGAAAATTATTTCAAGTGGTTCAGTGGAAGATATTACAGATTTATTTGTAATGACCTATGCTACGAGAAATATTCGAGGGGGAAAGGGTGAACGAGATTTATTTTATTCAATGTTCCATGCTTTACTTTTAGAGTTTAGTAAGTACCCAAATACAGAATTTGTAAGAAAATTATTGTCATTTATTCCGCAATTTGGAAGTTGGTTAGACCTTATACATTTTGCGGAGTGTTATAGGGAGCATTGGATGAATCTTTATGTAAATCTTTATGAAGAAGTATTGGTTTTATTTGCGAATCAATTGAATAAAGATGCTTCTACACCAGAAGGTAAATCAATTTCATTGGCGGCAAAGTGGGCACCGCGAGAAAAATCTGAGCCTGAAGAGGCAAAGGAATTAGCGAAGATTTTATTTCCAGGTATTGAGAAATTGAGCACTCGTATGAAGGCCTATCGTAAGTTTGTAGTGGGATTGAATAAGCGTCTTCATACAACAGAAATTGCCATGTGTGGTAAGGCATATTCAACAATTGTTCCAAAAGAGGTTCCAGGTCGTTGTATGATGAAGAATCGTTTAGCCTTTTTGAACGAGGTAAATCCTAAAACTGTAAAATATCATAAAGAAATGCGATACGAAACTTATCGTTATCCTTGTGATGAAGACCGTATGAAAGCGAGAGAAAATTTTCAAGAATTTTTCAAGGCAGCATCTGAGGGCAAGGTTCGCATGAATGGAGGAGAAACGGTATTTCCGCACGAGGTTGTAAGTAAGGCATTAGGACTTTTACATTCAAAAGAATTAAAAGAATCAGGAGAAAAAGATGTTACAAATGGAATGTGGAATGCGATTGTTGCGAAGGCCAAAGAGTTGGGAGGACTAAAGAATTGTTTAGCGATGTGTGATTTTAGTGGCTCTATGTATGGTCAACCGAAACTTATTTGTACCGCATTGGGTCTTTTAGTTGCGGAAGTAAGTGGCAGTAATAAAATTCTAACATTTGATACTGAACCGCGATGGCATCAATTTGCATCAGGAGATATTTTTACTAAACTAAAAAGTATTTCTGAATATTTAGGGCAAGGTTTAAGCACAGATTTCCAAAAGGCGATGGAATTAGTATTAGATGATATTGTAAAGCGTCGTTTGAGACCTGAAGAAATTCCAACGGACTTACTTGTTTTTACGGATATGGGATGGGACCAGGCGTGTGGTTCTGATGAATCGAATCACTATACAGGAAATACGTATCGTCGTAATGTAAAGGCAGCATCTTGGCAAACGCATATTGAAATGATACGAGAGGCATTCCATCGTGTAGGAGAAGATATGTGGGGAGTTCCATTTGTTCCACCTCGTATTGTAATTTGGAACTTGAGGGCCAATTATAAGGATTTTCATGCGAAAGCCGACCAAGAAGGTGTAGTGATGTTATCAGGTTGGAGTCCATCATTATTTAAGGTTCTTCAAGAAAGGGGTGTAGTAATAAGTACTCCAGTAGATGCTTTGAGAGCGCAATTGGATGACCCAATGTATGATGAAGTGCGAAGGGTAGTAAAGTCATATGTAAGCGAAGTAAAATCTTTAGAATCTTCAGAAAAGAGTTTGGCTACTCATTTATTTGGCCAACCTTAGAGGCTTAAGGACTTCTTACCAAGACTATTTGTGGAGGACGATGAAGTAAAGGTTTCTTCCAGCAATCTCATTAAGAATAAAACACGTATTCGTTTTTTAGAAACCTGTAAAGATTTGTCTTACACTAATAATTCTTAAGTTATAAGATTTCAGCCAGCAATTCAACATATAAAATCTTATTATTTTTATGTGAAATCTGAGATGACTTTAGAATTGTTAAATAATAATTAGTAAAGTAATTATTATAGACAAATCTTTTTTTGACTATTGGAAACTAGTGCCTTGTTCTTCCTTATAGGCCGAGATGATGTGAATCTTGTAAAGGGACTTTAGCAATCTTGTAACATTGATAAAGAAGGCAAAGATTCATCCAGCAAATCTTAACAAAATAGATTAATATAATTATGTGTATCGGTAGGTAGTGTATATTTTTATTTCTGTAGCAACTTTTGAAATGCGCTTTAAGATTTTATAAGTATGAGAAGCGAAAACCAGAAAAAAAAAGTAAAAAAGTGGGCGGGGCAAGCAACTTGAAAAATTTGACGGCGGTGTGTGGGGTAGGAGTGAGTGCGTGTGAGGTGGAACAGGGCTTTACAGGTGCTATAGTCTAGCTGGTTTAGGACATGGGACTTTGACTCCCAGAACCTCGGTTCGAATCCGAGTAGTACCTCTTAGCGAGGATGACCGAGTGGTTAAGGTGGGCGACTTAAGATCGCCTGGAGCATATCCGCGTGGGTTCGATCCCCACTCCTCGCAAC
>JACCDW010262804.1_pt1 | contig 10604 bp, 10 predicted proteins | sample 7449781 | NCBI WGS metagenome assembly JACCDW01 (sample SAMN15323449, study PRJNA562643) | freshwater metagenome | isolation source: river surface water | place: USA:Blue River Watershed | collected 2017-08-18
ATGCCGCCGGCATTCATCAGCTCGCCCGCCAACATGAAGAAGGGCACGGCCATCAGCGGAAAGTTGTCGGCCCCGTTGATCAAGTTTTGCGACACGATTTGGGTGTCGAAGTTGTCCAGGTGCAGCATCAAGGCGACACCCGAAACGATGAGCGAAAACGCCAGCGGCATACCCAGCGCCATGGCCGCCAGCAGCGACACAATGAAAACAAGCACGGTCATTTGGTAGCCTCGGAGGTGTGCGCAGTCACGACTTCTTCTGAGTCCTGGACTTGAATCAGATCGGATTCGTTGAAATTGCCTTTGGCCAGCTGAACCAGCTTGCCAATGATCATCAGGCCCATCGCCAAGCTGGTGATGTAACCCACACCATAAACCCAGCTCATCGGGATTTCAGTGACGGCGGAATGCGTGGTGGCATTGATGCTGTGCTGTTTCAGTGTCCCGTAAAACATCAGGGCACAGCAGCCAAGCATCAGCACATTCGAGATGGCGAAGGCGGCTTTTTTGCCACCCAGGCTGAGCTTTCGCACGATGGAGTCCAACCCCAAATGGCCGTTCTCGCGCATGGTGACAATCGCGCCCAGGAAGGTGATCCAGATGAACAAAAACCGGGACAACTCTTCCGAGCTGATGATGCCGTCATTGAAGCCGTAGCGCAGCACCACGTTGCCAAACACCATGATGACCATGGCCGACAACATGATGACCAGCGTGAATTCGGCCAGCTTGAAAAAGAGGTCGTTGATTTTTTTCATACGTTAATCAAAAAAGCCCCCTCCGAAGAGGGGGCGTGATGACTGTCAAACCATCACTTGGTGTCTTCGATGGCCTTGAGCAAAGCAGGGCCGTTTTTCTCACCAAAAGTCTTGGCAATTTCAGCCGACACGATCTTTTGGAACGGGGCCATGTCCACGTTCTCGATCACTTGCATGCCCGACTTCTTCAGCTCGGAAATCACCTTGCCTGCGTTGGACGCGTTCAAGCTGCGCTGGTAAGTGGCCGCTTCGCGGGCCGCATCGACCACCACTTTTTGGTAGTTGGCGGGCAGGCTGTCGAACTTGGCTTTGTTCATGGCCACGACCAGCGGCGAGTAAACGTGGTTACTCACGGTGAGGTGCTTTTGCACTTCGTAGAACTTGGACGACCAGGTCACGTTGATGGGGTGCTCTTGCGCGTCAAAGGTGCCGGTTTCCAAGGCGGTGTACAGCTCGGCAATCGGCATGGGCGATGGGTTCATGCCCAGCAACTTGAACGCTTGGATGTGGTACGGGTTGGGTGTGGAGCGGATCTTCAGGCCTTTGAGGTCTTCGGGTTTGTTGACGGGGCGCTTGTTGTTGGTGAATGCGCGCCAGCCGTTTTCCCAATAGGCCAGACCTTTGAGGCCATGCGGGGCCAATTCGTTGAGCACGCCCGTGCCCACAGCACCGTCGAGCACGGTGTAGGCGTGTTGTGCGCTGTGGAACACAAAGGGCAATTCCATCGCGGCCGTGTTGGGCACGATGCCGTTGAAGTTCGATGCACCGCTGGAGACGATGTCGATCGTGCCACCGCGTGTGCCGTTGATCATGGCTGCGTCATTGCCCAGCTGGTTGGCCGGGAAGACGGTGATTTCGACATCTCCATTGGTGCGTTGCTTGACCAGTTCGGCCAGCTTCAGGGCGGCGGCGTGCTGGCCGTCGGTGGCGTTGACGGCGTGGCCCATTTTCAGGTTGAACTTGGCGGCGTAAGCGCTGGAGCCAACGGCAGCCACGAGGCAGGCGAGAAGGATGCGGGAAAGTTTCATGGTTTTGTCTCCTGGTTAAAAGAACGGTCGAAAAAAATCAATCGGTGGGCAGCGCGTATTCGTCAGCGCTGAAGACGGTGTGAAACACAGTGCCATCGAACATGGCGATCAAATCTTTGGACACTTCGCGGCTTTCCAGCCGCACGGCCGATGCCAGTGCGATCTCAATGGACTCGCGGCTGGGGTAACGCACCGACAGCACCATGCCGAAGTGCGGGTCGCTCACATCGCTCTCGACCTGGCGCAGCACACGCACTTCTTGCGCACCCGGAAAGCGAGTCCACAGGGGCACCAGCTTTTCGCGGATGTAGCGGTTGAAAGCGTCTTCCATGCCGGGTTTGACGTTGCCTTGAAAAAATGCACAGCGGATGAACATGGCGGACTTTCTAAAAATTCAGAGGGCAGGATGCAGGCGTGCCTGCAAAGCCTGAAGGGCCAGCTGGACCATGTCCTGCACGGGCTCGGTGATGGGCAGGCGGATGACATCGATCTCATCCGTCTGGGGTTTTTCAAGTGTGCGGAACTGGCTGTCGAGCAAGCCCGGCTGCATGTAGTGGCCCACGCGTTGGTGCATGCGCTTTTGAATCAACTCAAAATCGCCGTCCAGGAAGACAAAACACACATCACCCGCTTGTTCGCGGATGCGGTCGCGGTAGACCCGCTTGAGCGCAGAGCACGCCACCACACTGCCTGGCGCATCCGCTTGTGACAGGTAATGACCAATGCGGTCCAGCCAGGGCCAGCGGTCGGCGTCTTCCAGGGCAATGCCTGAGCGCATCTTGGCCACACTCTCGGGCAGGTGCAGATCGTCGCCGTCGACCATGTGCAAGCCCAAGCGCTCGCCCAAGGCGGTGGCCATGGTGGACTTGCCGCAGCCAGAAACCCCCATGACAACGAGCCGCAAAGTGGGTGCGCTCATATCGGTTGGAGGTGTGCTGGCCAAAGTCACTTCACCAGCGCTGCGCATTCGGGCACGGGTGTGCGCAAGGGCTGGCCTGATGTGCCCGCCTGCATGTTGGCAAAAGCCAGATCGGCCATGGCTTGCCGGGTTTCGGTGGTGGCGCTGGCCATGTGCGGGGTCAGCACCACGTTGTGCATGGTCCAGAGCGCCTCGGGCACGTTCGGCTCGTTGGCGAACACGTCCAGCCCCGCACCTGCAATGGTGCCGTTTTGCAGAGCGGCGATCAGGGCTTGCTCATCGACCACGCTGCCGCGTGCCACGTTGATCAAAAAGCCACGTGGGCCCAGTGCCTTCAGAACCTCGGCGTTGATCAGGTGTTTGGTGCCTGCGCCGCCGGGCGTGATGACCACCAAAAAATCCACGTTGGCGGCCAGCTCAGCGGGCGTTGCCAAGAACTTGAACCCGGAGTCGGGTTTTTCAGAGCGGGCGGTGTAGGCGATCGACATGCCAAAACCGCTGGCGCGCCGGGCAATGGCTTTGCCAATGCGACCCAAGCCCACGATGCCCAGCCGCGCCCCCGAGACCTTGCGGCCCAGAGCGATAGGACCGCTTGGCCATTGGCCTGCGCGTACAAACTGGTCTGCTTGAGGAATGGTGCGGCCCACCGACAGCACCAGGCCCATGGCCAGATCGGCCACATCGTCGGTCAGCACATCGGGCGTGTGGGTGACAGGGATGCCGTGCTCGATGGCGGCGGCCACATCGACGCCGTCGTAGCCCACACCAAACACCGACACCACTTTGGCGTTCGTCACTTGCGCCAACAGGCTGCGCGGTACGCTGGCCTCACCCGTGCCGGCCACGCCCACAATGCGCGGGGCGAGCGCGGCAAAGGCGGTCGGGTCGGTGATGTGGGTGCGGTCATGCACGGTGTAAACCGACTCCAGCGCTTGCTGGTAGAAGGGATGGAGCTTGGCCACCGCCAGCACATCGGGTTTGGACACGTCACTCTCCAGTCGGATACAAGTTTTGGACAGCGCTGTCCAAGAAATTCAAAAAAAAGCCGGTGCCAAGATTTTCTTGTTCTCATCGTGAATCAGGGTTTTCCACGAATCGCTCAAAACTTCGCCCCCAACTTTGGGATAGCGCTATCCTATCGACTGCTGCACCGAACTTTTCTCCGGATTAACCCTTGTCCAACGCTTCTAACCTTTCGCCCAATCCACTCAAGAGCCACCGCGCCACTGGCCGCGTCACCCTGAGTGATGTGGCGCGCGCCGCCGGTGTCAGCCCCAGCACGGTCTCGCGGGCCTTGCGCGGCGAAAGAGCGGTGGACCCGGCCCTGATTGAGCGGGTGCAAGCGGTCTCCAGCAAGCTCGGTTATGTGCCCGATCCGGCCGCGCGTGCGCTGGCCTCGCAGCGCAGCAATCACGTGGCGATCCTGATCCCCTTGCTGTCCAACGCCTTGTTTGTGGACCTGCTCGATGCGGCCCAGAAAACTCTGCGCGCTGGCGGTTACCAGACCCTGATGGGCGTGACCCACTACGACGCCAGCGAAGAAGAGCAACTGTTGCGCGAGCAACTGCTGCACCGCCCAGCAGGCCTCTTGGTCACAGGGCTAGACCACAACCCGGCCACGCGCAAACTCATGGCCAGCAGCCAGGTGCCCTGTGTGCACCTGATGGATTTGCCCGCCGCAGATCATGACGATGCCCCGTACTGCGTGGGTTTTCGCCAGACCGATGCGGGTGCGGCCATGACGCGGCATTTGTTGCAGACGGGCCGCAAGCGCATTGCGTTTGCGGCTGCGCAGCTGGACCCGCGTGTGATGCAACGCCTGTACGGTTGGCGCACCGCTTTGCAAGAAGCTGCGCTCTACGAGCCCACGCTGGAGTTTTTGAATCCCGCTCCTTCGTCGCTGGCCTTGGGTGGTGTGCTGTTTGAGCAAATCATGCAGCAGCGCCCCGCAGTGGATGCCATCTTTTTTTGCAATGACGACTTGGCACAAGGGGCTTTGATGGCCGCGCTGCGCTTGGGCATCGACGTGCCAGATCAAGTGGCGATTGCCGGTTTCAACGACCTGACCGGCAGCGACCAGATGCCTCCCCCTTTGACCACCGTGCGCACGCCGCGCGCACAAATCGGGCATGCCGCTGCCGAAATGCTCCTGTGCCTGATGCGTGGAGAAACGCCGCCCGAGGCACAACTGGATTTGGGGTTTGACATCCTGCAGCGTCAAAGCAGCTGAGAGGGCAGGGACTTGGGGGGCGATCGACCGCACACCCGTGCGTACTCATCGCGGGCCGTGCAGCACGTTGATCAAGGCTTCGCCACGACTCAGGCGACCAATGTTCTCAGCCAAGGTTTGCTGGCGGCGTTGCACTGTGCCTGCGGTCCAGCCTGACATGTGGGGCGTCATCAGCACATTGTCCAGCGACGCAAAGTCGTACTGAGAGGGTGCGCATTCGGCTTGGGTGGGCATCGGGTATTGGTACCAGGTGTCGATGACCGCACCACCGATCTGGCCTAAGGCCAGTGCATCGTAGAGCGCCTTTTCTTCGATCACCGCACCACGTCCCACATTCATCAGCACCGCATCGGGCCGCATGGCGGCGATCGCCCGCGCATCCACCAAGCCTGTCGTGTTGTTGGTCAGCGGCAGGCTCACCAGCACGATATCGGCCGAGCCCATGAAGTCCTGCAGCGCGTCGAGCGTCCAGCTTTGGTCAACACTGGCGTGCTGCACCTTGCTGCGGTTGGCCACATGCACCCGCATGCCGAAGGCTTTGGCGCGCAGCGCCACGGTCTGGGCAATGTGGCCAAAACCCAGCAGTCCGATCGTTTGCGAGCCCAGTTCTGTTCGTAAAGCGGCGTTACGACCCGCCCAATAAGTCCATTGCTGTTGGCGCAAGTCCTCGTCGGCACGGGCGAGCGGCACATGGCGCATCAGCAGGGCTGCCATCACGTATTCGGCGATGGCGTTTTCGTGACCAAAGCAATTGGCCAGTGAGCACGACGCAGGCAACAAGGCGGTGTTGACCGCATCGGTGCCGGCTGCTGGCGCGTGAAACAGCCGCGCTTTCAGCGGCACTGGCATGCTGTCGTTCAGCTTGATGCCGATCACCACGTCGGCGCTTTCGTAATGAGCACGTTCCCCCGGCTGGTCCAGCCCATCACTCAGATCGATGATGTGGTGGTCCGGCGCGATCAGTTGTTCAAAGCCCTGACGAAAATTGGCGGCGTTTTGACCATGGAAAACGATTTTCAAGGGCATGGGTGTCCTGTTGTCTCTGTGTTTGGCGCTTGGAATTGGCGCATTGAATGAGACCAACTATGCCAGATGGGGGCCAGAACGCAGCACTTGCGCTGCTGGCTGGGCGACAATCGTGCTTTCATTTTGATGGACGAACGCCCCACCATGACCCAGCTGAAAAAAGTCATTCTCTTCACCGATGTGGATGGCCGTGCCCGTTTTCGTGACGAATTTGTACCCTTGAGCGAAGGCACCCCTCAAAGCCAGCTGTCGGTGCTCATGGCCGCCACGGGATGCCAGTTGCGCCAAAGCCCAGTGGGTTTTCGCAGCACTTTTCATTGCACGGGTCACCCGCAGTGGTTGTTTGTGTTGGGTGGGCAAATGGAGATCTTTTTGCAAGACGGCAGCTCGCGCATTTTTGGGCCGGGTGAGTTTTTCTATTCGGCCGACACCTTGCCCGAAGGCGCCACGTTTGACGCCGCCGTGCACGGGCACTGGAGCCGACAGGTCGGCCCCGATCCACTGGTGACCCTGTTCGTGCGCGACTGACCATCGCGCAGACAAAAAAAGAGCCCGCATATGCGGGCTCTTGTCCTTGTGCGTCTGTGGGGTTCAGCGACCGAAGCCTCGGCCACCACCGCCGTTACCGCCACGGTTGCCACCGCCGTATCCACCACCACCGCCGCCGCCATGGCGGCGACCGCCACTGGCCAAGCTGTCGATGCTGGTGCGGGTCGGGTCAGGTTGACCGCTGGTGCGCACGGGCTTGCGGTTGGGCAAGTCCAGGCGCGCAAACTGTGTGGTCTTCAAGGGGTCGATGTGGCGTGGCAATTCATCGCCATCGTTGCGGCGGCGGTCTTGACCGCCTTGACCACCGCGGCCTGGACCACGGCCCTCTGGGCGTGGACCACGCGGTGCGGGACGGCCTTGGCCATCGCCACGGTTGTCAAAACGCGGGTCGCCACGTTGCTCTTGGCCGCGACCACCGTCACGGTTGCCGCCTTCACGGCGACCATCGCCTTGGCCTTCAAAGCGCGGTGCGCCTTGTGGGCCATTGCGGCGTGACGGAGGAGGGCCATTGCGCGATGGGCGGGCTGCGCCCTCGCCGCGTGCTTGGCGGGGGCCTTGACCACCACCGCCGCCACCGACGGCGACTTTGTTGTCACGGATGCGTTGCATCATGTCCTGGCGTGCAGCCTTGGCGGCTGCCGCCATCACATCACGGCTTGGGGGCTTGCCTGCACCGCCCCACAGGGTCTGGCGACCCATGGCGATGGGCTCGGCCACTTCACCCGCGTCGGGACCAAAGCCTTCGAGCATTTGCACTGGAATCTCTTGCTTGGTGAAGCGCTCGATGTCCATCATGAAGCCTTCTTCGTCCAGACAGACCAGGCTCACCGCCTCGCCGCTGGCGCCCGCACGGCCTGTGCGGCCAATGCGGTGCACGTAGTCTTCCGACACGTTCGGGATTTCAAAGTTCACGACGTGCGGCAAGTCTTCGATGTCGATACCACGCGCGGCAATGTCGGTGGCCACCAAAGCGCGGATCTCGCCGCTTTTGAAGCCAGCCAGCGCTTGTGTGCGGGCGGTCTGGCTCTTGTTGCCGTGCAGGGCCATGGACTTCACGCCGTTTTTGGTCAGGAAGTCGGCCACATTGTTCGCGCCAAACTTGGTGCGGGTGAACACCAGCACCTGGCTCCAGTCGTGCTTCTGGATGATGTGCAGCAGCACGTCTTTTTTCTTGTTACGGCCCACGGGGTGGATCACTTGCGTGATGCGCTGCACCGTGGTGTTGCTGGGCGTGACCTGGATGCTCTGGGGGTTCTTGAGCAGGTTGCCCGCCAATTCGCGGATCTCGTCGCTGAAAGTGGCCGAGAACAGCAAGCTTTGCTTTTCTTTGGGCACCAAGGCCAGCACCTTTTTCACGTCGTGGATGAAGCCCATGTCCAGCATGCGGTCGGCTTCGTCGAGCACCAAAATTTCGATGCTGGACAAGTCCAGGAAACCCTGGCCTTGCAGGTCGAGCAGACGGCCGGGTGTGGCCACCAGAATGTCCACGCCTTTTTTGATCTTGCTGATTTGCGGGTTCATGCCCACGCCACCAAAAATCACGGTGGAGTCAAGCTTGAGGTATTTGCCGTAGTCGCGCACCGACTCTTCGACCTGAGCGGCCAATTCGCGGGTGGGGGTCAGCACCAAAGCGCGGATGGCTTTGCCGCCAAAACGGTTTTGGCCCGCTTCGCTCAGGCTCAGCTTGTGCAGCAAAGGCAAGGTGAAGGCGGCGGTTTTGCCCGTGCCGGTTTGTGCGCCAGCCAGCAAGTCTTGCCCAGCCAAAACGGCGGGGATGGCTTGTGCCTGAATGGGCGTGGGGTTCTCGTAGCCGAGTTCACGCACCGCTTGCATGATGGCCGGAGCCAGATTCAATTCTTCAAAGTTCATTTTTACAGAGCGCCATGTCCGGCGCGGGTATCGGCTCATTCAACTGCTGTTGGCAGTTACCAGTGTGGGCCGATAGGTCTTAGGGTGGGCATGGAAACCGCAGGCGCTTGTTTTGAGCGTTGCCTGGGTCAGGCCCCAGCAGAAGTGCTGATGTTGCGGCAACTGGAGGCCACAACGAGGTGCATTGTCGCACAAAGCAGAAAAGCCCTGCGGATGTCCCGCACAGGTCAGGTCATGGGTTCAAACCCCAATGCCCAAAAGAGATGGCAGCCCTAGACTGCGTGGCATCTACAAACCGCTCACGCGCATGACCATGAAACGCTTTTCTGACCGTCGCTCCTTTCTTCAAACGGCCGCAGTGGCCGCCACCACCGTGGCCAGCAGCAGCCCTCTGGTCAGTGTCTGGGCACAAACCAAGTGGCCTGCCAAACCCATCCGGATCATTGTGGCTTTCCCGCCCGGCGGCCTGACCGACGCCTTGGCCCGCAGCTACGGCGACCACCTGGCCACCAAGCTGGGCGTGCCCGTGGTCATCGACAACAAACCCGGTGCAGGCGCCATCATCGGCATTGATGCAGCGGCCAAATCGCCCGCCGATGGCTACACCTTGGTCATGAGCACCTCGGGCACCTTCTGGCAAAACCGCATCTTGTATTCCAAGTTGCCCTACAACCTCGACAAAGACCTGACCCCAGTCACCGTGTTCCCCTCGGGGCCGCTGGTGGTGGGCATCAACGACAAAATTCCGGCCACCAACATGGCCGAATTTGTGGCCTGGGCCAAAAAGAACCCGGTGTCCATGGGCACCTATGCCCCAGGCTCTTACCCCCACATGGTGGCCGACCAGACCAACCGCATTCACGGCACCAAAATTCAGTCGGTGCATTACCGGGGCGAGGCCCCCATGTGGCTCGACGTGGCGTCGGGTCAATCGCAAATTGCCATCGGCAGCTTCCTGGCCTTCAATGCCGTGGCCAGCCGGGGCGTGCGTGCCATTGGCGTGACAGGCAGCTACCGCTCGCCCAAACTGCCCAATGTGCCCACCCTCATGGAACAAGGCGACACCGCCAAGCTCGTGACCTTGGAAGGTGGTTTGCCCCTGGTGGCCCCCGCCGGAACGCCCGAAGCGGTGCTGAAACTGCTGGCCGACGAAGCCGTGGCCTGGTCCAACACCGACAAGGCCGCCAAGCTGCGCGAGACCTTTGCCATCCCCAACAAACCCAAAAACCTGGCGGGCACCCGCAAGGACTGGGAAGCCGAAGTGCCTGTCTGGATCAAGCTGGCAGTGGACTTGGGCATCAAGCTCGACTAACACCGAGGCCCTGGCGCTTCTTCGGTCTTGTCGGATGGACGTGAAGTCGCGGTTTAATCACGCCTTATGAACAAGATCGACCAGATGAGTTTTTTCGGCTTTGAGGCGGATGCAGCAGCGACTGCATCCCCCAAGTCGGCCAAAACGACCCCATCCCAATTGACATCGCCTGTAGCGACAACGCCTGATGGGGTTCAAGCGGTTGCCGCACCGCCTGTCGCCATGAACATTTCAGTCCCCTTCGAGCCCGAAGCCATGGCCCAAGCGCTGGCGCAGCACCCCGACTTTCGGGTGTTGCGCCGCTTGGTGCCGCACAGCGATTACGGGCCTGTGAATGGGCAGGCCACCCAGCGCGTGATCGTGCTGGACACCGAGACAACGGGTCTGGACAGCAAGAGCGAAAGCATCATCGAGCTGGCCATGTTGTCGGTGTTGGTGGACACCACGACTGGATTGCCCGTTGGGCCAGTGACCATTTACGAGTCGTTTGAAGACCCGGGCCGACCGATTCCGCCCAAGATCACCGAGATCACCGGCATTGACGACAGCATGGTGCAGGGCCAACGCATCGACGACGCAGCGGTTACCGCGCTGGTGCAGCAGGCCGATTTGATCGTGGCGCACAACGCCGGGTTTGATCGCCCGTTTGTCGAGGCGCGCTTGCCGGTTTTTGCGGGCAAGGCCTGGGCGTGTTCTTTCATGGGCATTGACTGGAAAAAAGAGGGCAGTGGCTCGGCCAAGCTGGAGTTTCTGGCGTCTGAGCGCGGCTGGTTTTACGACGCGCACCGGGCGCAGGTGGACTGCCATGCCTTGTTGCAGGTGCTGGCCTTTCCTTTGGCCGATGGTCAAACGGGTTTGTTGCGCCTGCTGGCGGGGGCCAACCAGACGCGCTACAAGCTGCGCGCCACGGGGGC
>JACCDW011585085.1_pt1 | contig 10604 bp, 10 predicted proteins | sample 7449781 | NCBI WGS metagenome assembly JACCDW01 (sample SAMN15323449, study PRJNA562643) | freshwater metagenome | isolation source: river surface water | place: USA:Blue River Watershed | collected 2017-08-18
CCTGCACCAACGAGAGTGTGAATTTCATCGATGAAGATAATAATGTCTCCACGAGTTTTGATTTCCTTAAGGACTTTCTTCAGGCGCTCTTCAAAGTCACCACGGTAACGAGAGCCAGCAACAAGTGCACCTAAATCAAGTGAGTAGAGCTGCTTATCCTTCAGTGTTTCAGGAACATCGTTCTTTGCGATTGCCTGTGCAAGCCCTTCGACAACAGCAGTCTTACCAACGCCTGGTTCGCCAATGAGAACTGGGTTGTTCTTTGTGCGACGAGAAAGAATTTGCATCACTCGTTCGATTTCGAGATCGCGACCGATTACTGGATCAAGTTTTCCTTCGCGCGCTGCGGCGGTGAGGTTGCGACCGAATTGATCAAGAACGAGTGAAGTAGATGGAGTTCCCTCTGCAGGTCCACCTTGTGTAACTGCCTCTTTACCTTGGTAACCAGAGAGCAGTTGAATAACTTGCTGACGGACGCGATTGAGATCTGCGCCCAACTTAACGAGAACTTGTGCGGCAACGCCTTCACCTTCGCGGATGAGTCCGAGCAAAATGTGTTCTGTGCCGATGTAGTTATGTCCTAGCTGCAAAGCTTCGCGAAGTGAGAGTTCAAGAACTTTCTTAGCGCGTGGGGTAAATGGAATATGTCCACTTGGCGCCTGTTGGCCTTGCCCAATAATTTCTTCTACTTGAGCGCGCACGCCTTCTAAAGAGATGCCGAGAGATTCCAGACCCTTTGCAGCGACGCCTTCGCCTTCATGGATGAGGCCAAGGAGGATGTGCTCTGTGCCGATGTAATTGTGGTTGAGCATGCGTGCTTCTTCTTGAGCCAAGACAACGACGCGTCTTGCTCTATCGGTAAAGCGCTCAAACATGGCGGGCTCCTTCTACTTCTATCTCTGCGGTAAGCCTATAACCCAGCGCGGGGAAGGTGCGAGGTGAAGGGCTTGTAGGCGATAGAACCCCAGATATGGGTCCGATATTCCCAAAGGTGCCCAAATAATGGGCATCTGCGAAGGGCTATTTAGAGGTTAAGGAGCATGCGGGTATTGCCCAGGGTATTGGGCTTTACCGACTCGAGATCCAAGAACTCCGCAGTTCCGGCGTCATAAGAATTTAAGAGTTGGGCATACACATCAGGCGACACCGGAGTTCCCTCGATCTCTTCAAAGCCATGCTTTCCAAAGAATTCTGTCTGAAAGGTGAGGCAGAAAATTCGCGAGACGCCGATTTCGCGGGCGCGTTCGATAATGCTTTGCAGAATCTGATGTCCGATACCTTGCTTATGCAAACTTTTTTCAACTGCAACTGTTCGAACTTCTGCAAGATCTTCCCAAAGAATATGTAACGCTCCACATCCAATCACTTTTCCATCAAGTTCAGCGACGGTAAATTCCTGAACGCTCTCAAAGAGAGTCACTGTTTCTTTAGCCAACATCTGACCAGGTGCAGCATAAGAATCTACGAGTTCGCGGATTGCCTTAACATCAGAAGTTCGTGCTGGACGAATAATCAACATTGTTAATCAACTTCAGGTTTTACTAGTGGGAAGAGAATTGTTTCGCGTATACCTAATCCAGTGAGCGCCATCAGGAGGCGATCAACTCCCATTCCCATTCCGCCCATGGGTGGCATTCCAAATTCCATGGCGCGTAAGAAGTCTTCATCAACCTGCATCGCTTCGAGATCACCCTTGGCGCCAAGTTGTGCTTGTTCAATGAGGCGATCGCGTTGAATAACCGGATCAACTAATTCTGAGTAGCCAGTTGCTAACTCAAAACCATCGACATAGAGATCCCACTTCTCGACAACGCCTGGAATCTCGCGATGTGCACGTACGAGTGGTGAAGTATCTACGGGGTAGCCCATAACGAAGGTTGGTTCGATTAATTTATCTTGAGCAACGTGTTCAAAGATCTCTTCGGCGAGCTTGCCAGTGACCCACTTTGGATCAATCTTCATACCGAGTTTTGTGGCGATTTTCTTTAGGTCATCCATTGGAGTCAGCGCCGTTACTCGCTCTCCCACACCTTCAGAAATTGCATCGTAAAGCGAGATTTCCTTCCAGGTTCCACCAAGATCTGCTTGTCGCCCATCGTAATGAGTTACAACATGTGAACCCGAAACTGCCATAGCAGCATTTTGAATAAGTGAACGAGTGACATCTGCAATAGAGCGCCAATCGCCATAAGCCATATAGGACTCAACCATCGCAACCTCAGGCGAATGCGATGAGTCAGCGCCTTCGTTGCGGAAATTTCGATTGATTTCAAAGACGCGTTCGATTCCACCGACAACACAACGCTTCAAGAAAAGTTCAGGTGCAATGCGCATAAATAAATCCATGTCATACGCGTTGCTAAATGTTTTAAAGGGACGTGCAGCGGCTCCACCATGCATAACTTGCAGCATCGGAGTCTCTACCTCAATAAAATCTTGGCCATTAAAGGTTTCGCGTAGCGAGCGCATCACAGTTGGACGCATACGAGCTGCGCTACGCGCTTCTGGGCGAACGATTAAATCTACGTAACGCATACGTACGCGAGTCTCTTCTGACATAGGTTTGTGATCGTTGGGAAGCGGGCGTAGCGACTTTGATGCCAAAGACCAAGCAGTAGCTAAAATCGAAAGTTCGCCGCGCTTAGAGGTAATGATTTCTCCAGTAACAGAAACTATGTCGCCTAAATCAATATCTGATTTCCAGGCATCGAGCGATTCTTGACCAACTTTGTCGAGCGATAACATCGCTTGTAATTCTGTGCCATCACCTTCGCGCAAAGTTGCAAAGCAGAGTTTTCCGGTATCGCGCTTGAAAATTATTCGACCGGTGAGGCTTTCTATATCTCCCGTTGCAACATCGATCTCGAGGTTGGAGTATTTTTCGCGGATTTCCTTGAGCGACTTGGTCCGGGCTACAGCAACTGGATAAGGCTCGATTCCACGCTCAAGGAGGCTAGCCCGCTTTTCGCGACGAATCCGTAACTGCTCTGGAAGGTCATCGTCTGGGGCGGGCGTGTTTTCAGCGGTCATAGTGCGCCGAGTCTACCCCCGCACGACTATGCGATGTTCTTTTCGTGTATTAGTCGAAGACCAATCAGGGTCAGATCTGGCTCATGTTCATCGATAGTTTCTGCCACACCGATTATTAGCGGTGCGAGTCCGCCCGTTGCAATAACTGTTGGGCTTCCTTCATAACTTTCGGCTAGCTCATCAATGATTCGTTCTACTAATCCATCAACTTGGCCGGCAAATCCAAAGATAGTTCCAGATTGCAGGGCTTCAACTGTGTTCTTGCCAATCACGCTCTTTGGGCGAATTAATTCAACTTTGCGAAGTTGTGCAGCGCGTGAGGCGAGCGCATCAACAGAGATCTCAATACCTGGAGCTAGCGCTCCACCTAGAAATTCTCCTTTAGGCGAAACAACATCGAGATTAGTTGATGTTCCAAAGTCAACGACAATCGCCGGACCACCAAATAGCGTGTGTGCTGCCAAAGTATTGACGATGCGATCTGCGCCAATTTCTTTGGGATTATCAACCAATAGCTGAACACCGGTCTTGGTACCTGGTTCAACGATTGTGGTTGGAATATGTTGTAGGTACTCCGCCATCATCGTACGTAATTCGCGCAAAGTCGCTGGAACAGTTGAACAGATAGAAAGTCCAGTGAGCTTATAACCAGAAGTCAGCGCGCTGTACTGCAACCATAATTCATCAGCGGTAGTGCGAGGGTCGGTCTTTACTCGCCAAGATTTAATTAAATCTTTTCCTTCGAAGATACCTAAAACTGTATTGGTATTTCCAACATCGATAGTTAATAACATCTCTACTCCGCTCTTAGGTCTAAACCGATATCAAGTACTGGCGCGCTATGGGTCAAGGCACCGATTGCTAAATAATCAACGCCAGAAAGCGCGTAGAAGCGGGCGTTCTCTAAGGTGATTCCACCTGATGCTTCGAGTTTGCATCCACCTGCTGTGATGGCCACCGCCTCTGCACATTGCTGGGGACTCATATTGTCGAGCAAGACCAAATCTGGCTTGAGTGGAAGGACTTCGCGCAGCTGATCCAAGGTATCCACCTCAATTTCTATGGGAGCATGTGGATACTTTGCGCGCACCTGACTAAAAGCTTTGCCAACACCACCGGCGGCTGCGATGTGGTTATCTTTAATTAAAGCTGCGTCACTGAGGGACATGCGGTGATTTGTTCCACCGCCCATGCGTACGGCGTATTTTTCCAACATGCGCATTCCTGGAGTTGTCTTACGGGTATCGCGAATTGCACATTTGGTTCCAGCGATTTCATCAACCCAACGTTTTGTCAGAGTTGCAATGCCACTTAAGTGGCCAAGAAAATTTAGGGCAGTGCGTTCTGCCAACAAGATTGCGCGAGTATCACCGCGAACAGTCATCACCGTAGTTCCTGGTTCAACGTGTGTGCCATCTTGAACAAGTACTGCAATATCAGTAAGCCCTACCTCTGTTAAGACCGCGCGAGCCATATCTATTCCCGCGATAACTCCAGCCTTTCTGGCTACAAAATCTGCAACCACTTTTTCAGTTCCAGAAACAGTTGCAACTGACGTGATGTCTTCTCCCCCTTGCAGATCTTCGGCAAGGGCGCGCTTAATTAAGTCGTGATCGATCATGGCTTTCCAACTTCCTGATATCCACTCGTCCAGTAACCACTCTGATCTAACTGCTGAACGATTCGCTTCTTCCATAAATCGCTAGTTTCGGGAAAATCTTCGCGCCAATGAGATCCGCGAGTTTCTTGTCGAATCAACGCTGCTTTCAAAATTGCTTGAGCTAATTGAAAGAGATTGGTGGTCTCCCACGCTTCAACACAAGGTTGGCTACTAGTTCTATCTTCGATGCGCGTTAAATCAGAGCTGGTCTTGAGAAGTGAATCTGAAGAGCGCAGCACCCCCGCACCTTGGCTCATACTCACTTGAATGTCATGGCGCACGATGGGATCAAGCAAGATCGCAGGAGACGCATTTTCGACTGGTTCGGTTGGTTCAGGTAGATGAGCTGCAATATCAGCGGCTATTCGAGCGCTAAAGACCAGACCTTCAAGAAGTGAGTTTGAGGCCAATCGATTAGCGCCATGAACTCCTGAACACGCCGTCTCGCCACATGCATAGAGCCCCTTCACACTGGTGCGACCATCAAGATCAACGCGAACGCCTCCTGATGCATAGTGAGAGGCGGGAGCAACTGGAATTAATTCTTTGAGGGGATTAATTCCATGGGCAATACAGGAAGCATAAATTGTTGGAAAGCGTTCTTGAAAACCTTCTAGGTGTCTGACATCGAGCCATACGTGTGGCTTCTTTGTCTTATTCATAATTCGCATGATTGAGATTGCTACAACATCTCGAGGCGCAAGTTCTGCCAATGGGTGAATATCTTTCATAAATCTCACACCATCATGATCGAGAAGGTATGCACCTTCACCTCGCACTGCTTCGCTAATGAGTGGTTGTTGTCCTTCAGAGTTTTCACCTAACCACAAAACAGTTGGATGGAATTGGATGAATTCAACATCTGCCACCTTTGCGCCTGCGCGTAGGGCGAGGGCAACTCCATCTCCAGTTGATACAGATGGATTGGTAGTTTGCGCAAACACTTGTCCTAAGCCACCAGTAGCAAGAACTACTGCACGACCAAGAGCGCGCCCGACTCCATCGCGACTACCAGCACCAATCACGTGCAAGGTAACACCGCACACTTCACCTGATTCATTCTTCAGCGCATCCAAAACGAGTGCATGTTCGACAACTTCAATCCCAGGGTCATTCTTGACTGCAGCTAAAAGAGCACGCGAAACTTCAGCGCCAGTTGCATCGCCTCCTGCATGAAGAATTCGATTCCTCAAGTGGCCACCTTCGCGCGTCAGTGCTATTTCACCACTTGCCTCTTTATCAAAAATTGCACCACGTTCAATCAACTTACGAACTGCCTCGGGGCCTTCAGTAACTAATACGCGCACAGCTGCGACATCACAGAGCCCGGCGCCTGCTACCAAAGTATCTTTCTCGTGCGCTTCAGGAGAATCTCCATCGCCAAGTGCTGCAGCGATACCACCTTGCGCCCATTTGGTTGAGCCTTCATCAACCCTGGCTTTGGTAACTAGAAGAACAGATAAACCATATGTGCGACATTGCAAAGCAGTAGTAAGTCCAGCTATTCCTGATCCCACAACTATGACATCGGCGCGCGCTGTCCAACCTGGCGCTGGTGCTAATAACTTCATGCGCGTACTTCCATCGCCATATTGTCAATCAAACGGACCTCATTAATCCAGCCGGCGACAATTGCGCGAACTTGTTTACTACCTGAATGAGCGCGAGTGAAATCAGATTCATCGATAAAGTCTGCATAATCGACCTTGAGCAATGGTTCGCTGGCAAGTATTTGCCGTAGCTCTTCCTCAGTTTGGGCTGATGACAACGCCCGCGGGATTACTGAAGCGGCCAGTCTTTCAGCTTGGCTCAGGCGCACATTTCGAGATGAAGCGGCAACGCCATCGCCTTCGCGGAAAGTTGGCGCTGTAATTATTTGTACATCACCTGCAATAGTTTTGATGAGAAAGAGTTGTTGAAAATCTTTTTCGCCAAAGATGGCAAATTTTGGTTTAACTAAATCAAAGAATCTTCGCACAACTGTCACCACGCCATCAAAATGTCCTGGTCGAGAAGCGCCTTCATAAATATCACCGATGGGTCCAGCAGCTAAGGTGGTAAAGCCAGTTGGATAGATTTCTTCGTAGCGCGGCAGCCATAAATGGGTAACACCCGCAGCTGCTGCAATTTCGATATCGATATCTGGTGTGCGTGGATAGAGCGCTAGATCGCGAGCATTCTCAAATTGAAGTGGATTTACAAAGATACTGGCGACAACGTTTTCAGAATAATTTTTCGCCAAAGTAAAGAGTGAGGCGTGACCTGCATGAAGAGCGCCCATAGTTGGAACAAATGCGCAGCCAGAAGGGAGCTCTTGCGCGTTTGTTACTACTTTCATGGCTCCAGTCCTTTCAGGTACCGGGCAGGCAGTGCATTAATTCTAAGGCGTTACTGCAATTGCGCCAAAAGGTCTGAAATCTTGCCATGTGTAAGCAGAATGGCATCGGGTTCAATTTCAAACCACGGCTCAAGCACGAATCGCCGCTCGTGTGCACGCGGATGAGGAAGTTGTAATTCATCTGCGGCGCTCAAGAGCGAACCATATTGAATGAGATCAAGGTCAATAGTTCGTGGACCCCATTTTTCAATTCTCTCTCGACCCAAGCTCTTTTCAATTCCATGCAAGACCGCGAGTAGATCAGTTGCTGGAAGTTCTGATTCAAGTAGGCAAACAGCGTTGAGGTAATCAGGTTGTTCGGGACCACCAACTGGTTTGGTACGAAAGTAACTGGATACAGCTTGCACATCTGTTGCTTCGCACAATAAGGCTATGGCTAAATCCATCTGTTCACACGGATTTCCAATATTTGCACCGAGCGCAACCACCGCTTTCATCGTGTGATTGTTACCGATATATCTGCGACTTCAGAAGCAACCGGCGCTTTTGGCTTGTGTACAGTTACCTCTATCCAATCAATCTGTGGATGTTGAGTTTTGATGCGATCGGCAATCCGGCCGGCAAGTCTTTCGATGAGTTGGCATCTTTCGCCTTTGATTTCTTCTACGACTAAATCGGTGAGTGCACCATAATCAATGGTGTCAGCTAAATTATCAGTTGTACTTGCCTTCGATAAATCCAAAGTGATTTCAAGATCGACAAAGAAATCTTGACCGTTCTTTGCTTCGTGCTCAAAGACACCGTGATAACCGAATCCCCAAATTCCCTTTAAGCTAATTCGATCGCTCATTTTTTCAGCACCTCAACATTTGCTTTCACTCCGTGCACGCGAACCGCCCAGATTCCTTTGCCAACCAGAGATTGTGTTACGGCAACAGTAGCTTCCTCGCGATCATCAGGGCTATCGCCCCCAAGGAAGCGCTTACGTGAGTGGCCAATCAGAACTGGATAACCAAGGGCGACAAATTCATCGATTCGATTGAGGATTTCCCAGTTATGTTCTGCATCTTTCGCAAAGCCAATACCTGGGTCGAGAATGATCTTCTCGCGTGCAATTCCAGCTGCTAACGCCTTATCCAATTGAATAGTTACTTCTGCAATTACATCTTCGACTACGTCGCTATAGATTGCCTTTGAATTCATATCTTTAGAGTGCCCACGCCAGTGCATAATCGTGTAACGACATCCAAGTTCAGCCACTGTTGCAAACATTTCTGGATCTGCTGCCCCACCGCTGACATCATTGACGATGCGGGCACCCGCACCAACTGCCAAGCGGGCGGTGCTAGCGCGCATCGTATCGATGCTAATTTCAACATTGGTCTCAGCAAGGGCTGCTATCACTGGAAGTACTCGAGCTTGTTCTTCTTCCTCAGATACGCGATCAGCGCCTGGCCTAGTGGATTCACCACCGACATCAATGATGTCCACGCCTTCTTCCACCATTTCATATCCACGTGCAATAGCAACTTGCGTCTCAAAATTTATTCCACCATCTGCAAAAGAATCTGGAGTGACGTTGAGAATTCCCATAACCAGCATGACAATTACCGATTCGTAATTAAGCTGATTGCTTCAGCGCGCGTGGCTGCATCGCGCAAAACACCGCGCACTGCAGATGTTGTTGTGCGTGCTTGAGATTTACGAACTCCACGCATTGACATACATAGGTGTTCGCAATCAATAATCACGATTACGCCCATCGGATTCAAAATTTCTACCAGTGCATCTGCAATTTGTGTAGTGAGCCGCTCTTGCACCTGTGGGCGGCGAGCAAAGAGATCAACTAAACGAGCTACTTTTGAAAGTCCAGTGATCTTTCCGCTTGGGATATATCCAACGTGTGCAACGCCATGGAAAGGCGTCAAATGATGTTCGCAATGTGAAAATACTTCTATATCTCGAATAATTACTAACTCTTCATGGCCGATGTCGAAAGTTGTGGTGAGCACTTCTTGTGGACGTTGCCATAGACCTTCAAAGTTCTCCTTAAATGCACGTGCAACTCTGGCGGGTGTATCTCGTAAACCGTCGCGCTCTGGATCTTCACCTAGCGCCAAGAGAAGTTCGCGAACTGCTTTTTCTGCTCGTTCCTGATCAAAGGGATGTGATGCTCGACCATCATCTGGCCCCATTGTGACTGAGGAAATATCACTCACTTGGCGTTGTCTTCTTTACGCGACGTGGTTTCTTCGGTGCATCTTCTGCCACAACGCGGGCTGGGATATCAACTGGTGGCTTTGTTGAAGGTACGCGAGTTACAGACCCAGTCCAAGCCGGGCGCTTTGGCCACGATGTAACTTTGGCAAAAATTTCAGCAATCTCTTCTTTATTGAGAGTCTCTTTCTCAAGTAGTTGCAAGACCATCTCATCAAGAATCGAGCGGTTAGCTTCCAAGATGTCGTAAGCCTCTTGATGTGCTCGTTCAATGAGTTTGCGAATTTCAGCATCCACGACCGCGGCCACGCTCTCGGAGTAATCACGCTGGTGTCCATAATCGCGTCCCATAAATGGAGCAGATGTATCTGCGCCTAACTTAATGGCACCGATTTCTTCGGTCATACCGTATTGAGTAACCATTGCGCGAGCTAAAGCGGTTGCCTTTTCAATGTCATTAGATGCGCCAGTTGATGGATCGTGGAAGATGAGCTCTTCAGCAGCTCGGCCACCAAGTGAGTAAGCAAGTTGATCCAACAATTGATTACGCGTTGTCGAATACTTGTCATCATCAGGAAGAACCATTGTGTAACCAAGTGCGCGACCACGAGGCATGATGGTGATTTTGTGAACTGGATCTGTATGTGGCAAAGCGTGCGCGACAAGAGCATGTCCAGCCTCGTGATAAGCAGTAACGCGACGTTCTTCTTCTGACATCAAGCGAGATTTACGTTGTGGCCCAGCCATGACGCGATCAATCGCTTCGTCAATTTGCTGATTAGAAATTGTCTTTAGCCCCTCGCGCGCAGTAAGCAGCGCTGCTTCATTGAGAACATTTGCAAGATCTGCACCTGTGAAACCTGGAGTGCGACGTGCATAAGCGACGAGTTCAACATCTTTGGAAATCGGCTTGTCCTTTGCATGAACTTTCAAAATATCTTCACGACCCTTGAGGTCAGGGCGTTCCACCGGAATCTGTCGATCGAAACGTCCTGGGCGTAGCAACGCTGGATCCAAAACATCAGGACGGTTAGTTGCTGCAATCAAAATTACTTGGCCATTTGCTTCAAAGCCGTCCATTTCAACAAGTAGTTGATTGAGCGTTTGTTCGCGCTCATCGTGGCCTCCACCCATACCGGCACCCCGTTGACGACCTACGGCATCAATTTCATCAACAAAGACAATCGCAGGAGCGTTTGCCTTCGCTTGGTTAAAGAGATCGCGAACACGGGCTGCACCAACACCGACGAACATTTCAACAAAGTCAGAACCAGAGATTGAATAAAACGGAACTTTGGCTTCTCCTGCAACAGCACGCGCCAGAAGTGTTTTTCCGGTTCCGGGAGGGCCATAGAGAAG